>ERZ894220.593-NODE-593-length-24565-cov-28.9918_pt1 | contig 24565 bp, 21 predicted proteins | sample MGYA00380292_ERZ894220 | MGnify/ENA primary metagenome ERZ894220 (study PRJEB32331, sample SAMN06328446) | human gut metagenome | biome: human gut microbiome; feature: stool | host: Homo sapiens | collected 2014-12-05 ... | reverse complement strand
TAAATTATTGTTTATCCTCTCATTTCCCTCAATTTTGTCATCAAGAGTTCCAAGCATTGAAGCAATGTTTTTCTGAACCTCTTTATCCGATGGAACTCGTACCATGATATTTTTCATAGTATTGCCAGACACTTCTTTGAAGGTTGTTCCGCTGCCCATAGCTTCAATCTTATCTTTATTGTGTTTGAGCAAATAAAATAGAAAAAGCGGGTCAGTTGCTCCGTTGGGAATAACGCTCTTAAATCCCTGATTTGTACATACTTCATTTGCTGCTATAGCAACATAACCTATTGGTGCTCTTGAAGAAAACAGAACTGTATTTTCAGGTAAAAGTTGAGTGGAACAGCTTTTCAAACCAATTTCAGTAATATTTCTTTCCCCACACTTGATATAGCGACCGCTGAGTGTAGATAAATCTTTTGGTGTTATCCAAGCGATATTTCCACCTTCATAATTTTCAGCTTTTTTCGTTGAAGGAGTAGCTCCGCCCACAACAGTTCCAATGTCAGATATTTTACATTCAATCCATTCAACCATAACCGTTTTCCTCTCTATCCAATATATTTTCTATGAGCAATCTTAACATTGCTTTGTTTTACCATTGCATACTGCAAAGTCGTATCTATCTTCCGATGTCCTAAAAGTTGTTGCAGCTGCTCAATCGGCATACCTTTATCTATTGCCATAGTTGCAAGTGTACGCCTAAATTTATGTGGATGTACCTTTTGTAAACCTAATTTCTTGCCGTACTCCCTTAACCTTACTTCAACTCCACCTATTTTCAGCCTTTCGTGAGGCGATTTTAAGGATATAAACAGTGCCGGATTATCGTCTATTCTACTGCTAAGATAATTCTGCAAGTGAATCTTTGTTCTTGCGTCAAAGTAAACAACCCTTTCTTTACTGCCCTTACCGAAAACAATACATTCTCTCTCATTGAAATCAATATCATTTCGGTTTAGCAGTACCATTTCTCCGACACGCATACCTGTTGAAGCCAACATATCAATAATCGCTAAATCTCGAAGCTCGGTGCAGTTATCTCTCATAAGCTCCAACGCCTCATCCGAGTATGTTTCCTTGATGTTTGTACCAGTTTTAACTTTGTGTATGCGTCGCACTGGGCTTTTCAATATATAATCCTCATCTTCCAACCAAGAGAAGAAACTTGAAAGAATACGGCGGATATTGTCTATTGTAACCTTACTTGACTTTTTCTTTTTCTGATAATCTGTTAGATATCCTCTTATATCATCTGTAACTATGTGTTTGACATCTTTTTTGAGTTCATCAAGCATAGCCTCAATGGTAGCCTTGTAATATTTAAGAGATTTCTCGGAACAGCCCTCTATACGTTTTGCCGATAAGAACAGTTCTACAAAGTTCTGTTCCGAATTTTTCTCTTGTTGTTGCTTTTCTATTACTTCATAGTTTGCAAGGGTATATTGCAAAACCTCTTGCAGCTTTTCGTTTTGTGCATTGTTCAAATATGGTAACATTCCTTGAACAACATCTTTGATTAAATCTTGTTTCACAGTCAATCCTCCTCTATTTATTCTTAGAGAACGACTATGGGGTGGGAGTCCCCTGATATTAACTTCTGCCACCCACAGAAGTTACGGGTATGTTATATGCTAAACAATAATTTACTGCAGCAGGCACAGACTCTTTATAAGGATTGTTTCGTAGATATGCGGCCCTTCGATGGTGATATGCCTACAGATTGGCATCTTGGGACAGTTTCAGAAATCATAGAGTTGCATGATTCCAAGCGCATACCTCTTTCCAGCCGTGAGCGTGCTGATCTCGCCAAAATTTATCCTTATTACGGAGCAACCTCTGTTATGGATTATGTAGACAGGTACTTATTTGACGGAATCTATCTACTTCTTGGGGAGGATGGCACCGTTGTCGATAGCAAAGGCTTCCCAATTTTACAATATGTTGAGGGCAAGTTCTGGGTGAACAATCATGCCCACATTATTACGGGTAAGAATGGCTTTACTGTCGAAACGCTTTATTTACTGTTCAGCTTAACCAACGTCCGGTCGATTGTTACCGGAGCTGTTCAACCTAAGATTAGTCAAGCCAATCTGAACAAGGTACCTGTCATCATACCATCAGAAGCGGAATTGAGTACATTTGATTCGATCATACAACCGATCTTTGCACAGATTCGCAATCTTCGTACCGAAAATGATAGGCTCGCCGCCACTCGCGATACCCTGTTACCGAGGTTAATGTCCGGCGAACTGAACGTATCCGATCTTGACCTCTAAGCCGCTAAATTATTGTTTATCGCATTATTTAATTCTATTTTTTCATCTATTGACTTCAAAATGCTCGCTATTTTTTGCTGTGTTTCAATATCATAGCAAGGCACTTCATATTGCATAATGGATTTCTTGTCACCTCTTGGCATTTTCGTTCCTTTTGACGTAGCCATTGCATATGAAAAGAATGCATCATCCGCAAGAACATAGTAAAGAAAATCACTATCTGTGTTTTCCTTCGCAGTAAAAACTAATACATCATTAGAACATCCACCATTAGACTTCGCCTTCCATATTTTCTTAAAATACGGACGAATATTTGATACAAGAACATCTCCCTTTTCATATGCTTGTGTCAAATCAACAGATGGAAGTGAAGTGGCATTTACTATTCCAGATTTATCTGGAAGCATATTTTCAGTTGAAATGTATGTTTCTATTGTTAGATTAGCTACATCCGTTTTTCCCATTCGAAATAAACAAATTTCTTCAAGCTTACACTTCATACCCAATCGCCCCCAACTTTTTTCTAATCTCCTCTTCCAGTTCATGAGATTTTTTAAACATATCGGAAAGTTCTGAGGTTAATCTTGTCATCTTTTCTTCAAAAGGTTCTCCGTCATCTTCCTGCTCTTCAATGCCGACATATCTCCCCGGAGTTAATATAAAGTCTTGTTTTGCAATGTCCTCAATGGATGCTATCGCCGAAAATCCTTTTTTCTCCTCCAACACTCCGTTTTGAAAATCTTCAAAGGTTTTTGCTAATAAGTCAATATCTCCAAAACTTCCATCTTCCTGTATTCCCTCTGTAAAATCTCGATGCCTGCGGTCAACCATAAAGCCCATTTTTCTGGCATCGATAAACAGAGTCTTTCCTTTTTGTTTTTTATTTTTTGTAATAAACCACAAAGTTACGGGAATGGTTACACTATAAAAAAGCTGTGTCGGTAAAGCTACAATTCCTTCAATCAAATCATCTTCTATAATCTTTCTTCGGATTTCCCCTTCTCCGGAAGATTGAGAGGATAACGCTCCATTGGCAAGCACCAATCCGATTTTTCCATTTGGTGCCAAGTGGTGAATCATATGTTGGATCCAAGCATAGTTTGCATTTCCGGACGGCGGCGTTCCATACTTCCACCTGACATCATCTTTTAATTTATCCGCTCCCCAATTAGAAAGGTTAAATGGAGGATTTGCCATAATGAAATCTGCTTTTAGTGTTTTATGAAGGTCATTAAAAAATGTATCCGCATGATAAGAACCCAAATTAGCATCAATTCCTCTTATCGCCATATTCATTTTTGCCATTTTCCATGTATCTGCATTGGATTCTTGTCCGTAAACGGAGATATTGCCACGATTGTCACTATGTGCCTGTACAAATTTTTCGCTTTGTACAAACATTCCTCCACTCCCACAACACGGATCATATACACGACAGTTATTGAACGGTTTTAGGATGGCAACAATCGTCTTTACAATACTTGAAGGCGTATAAAATTCACCGCCTTTTGTTCCTTCATAAGCAGCAAACTGAGCAATACAATATTCATATGTCCTGCCCAGTAAATCTTTGCTTGCCTCGGTGCCGTCCATTTTTACTTCATTAGTGAATAAATCGACAACTTCTCCCAGTACCCTTTTATCTAAGTCCGGACTCGCATAATTCTTAGGCAAAACATTTTTGAGGGTTGTATTCTCTTTTTCTATAGCTCTCATTGCATCATCAATAACTGCGCCAATTTCAGGTGTATGTGCAGCAGAAGAAATCTTACTCCAACGAGCTTCTTCCGGTACAAAGAAAATGTTTTCTTCTGCATATGCGTCTCTATCGTTTTCAAAACCATAACCCTCTTCTACAAGCTCCTCATAGCGTTTTTCAAAAGCGCTGGATATATAACGTAGAAAGATAAGTCCAACAATTACCTTTCTATATTCAGCAGCAGGAATATGTCCCCAAAGAACACAAGCTGCATCCCAAATTTGTTTTTCAAAACCGATATTTACATTATTTTTTCCAGCCATTCTTTATTCACCATCCTCTTCAAATTCCATAATATCATCTAATGTACAATTCAAAGCTTTACAAATCTTCCCTAAAACTTCGACCGTTACATTTTCATTCTTATTAAGCTTGTTGATAGTATATGTACTAATTCCGGCTATTTGAGCCAACTCTTTCTTTTTCATGTCCCTATCTAATAAAATATGCCACAGTTTTTTATAATTAGCTTTTATAATAAACACCCCCTTCACGAATATATCCCCCTTTTAAGACATAATTTAAACGAATAACCACCCGTTCTACGGGTGGTTATGATTTATTCCCACTCAATCGTGCTCGGCGGCTTGGATGTGATATCGTAGACTACTCTGTTCACGCCTTTGACTTCATTGCAGATTCTTCTGCTCATTTCTTCAAGGACTTCCCAGGGGAAACGGAAGTAATCGGCAGTCATACCATCGGAGCTTGTGACAGCTCTGATGCCTACGGTGTAATCGTACGTTCTTTCATCACCCATGACGCCCACGCTTCGGATTGCGGCGGGGAGTATAGCAAAGGACTGCCAGATTTCGTTATAGAGTCCTCTTTCTTTAATGACTTCTCTGACGATGGCATCCGCTTTACGGAGGATATCCAATCTTTCCGGGGTAATTTCACCAATGATACGAATCGCCAGTCCCGGACCGGGGAAGGGCTGGCGATTGATGACGTCTTCGGGGAGTCCCAGTTCGCGCCCCAGCTGGCGGACTTCGTCTTTGAAAAGCTCACGGAGCGGTTCGATAAGTTCAAATTTCATATCTTTCGGAAGACCGCCTACATTATGGTGGGATTTGATGGTTGCCGCCGTGGCGGTGCCGCTTTCCACCACATCGGGATAAAGCGTGCCCTGGACAAGGAATTTCACATCTTCTAACTTATTGGCTTCTTCCTGGAAGGTATGAATAAACTCCGCACCGATGGTCTTACGTTTCTTTTCCGGTTCTGTCACACCTTTCAGAAGAGAAAGGAAATGCTGAGACGCATCTTTATGAATCAGTTTGATCTTGAATTTGTTCGTAAATGTATCTACCACCTGTTCCGCTTCACCCTGCCGGAGGAATCCGTGATCTACAAATACGCAGGTCAGCTTATCCCCCACCGCCCTATGGACAAGGACAGCGGCAACAGAAGAATCCACACCGCCGGAAAGAGCGCAGAGGACATTATGGTCGCCCACCTGCTGCCGGATATTGGCGACAGCGATGTCGATATAATTTTCCATAGACCAGCCGCCTTCACATTCGCAGATGTGGAAAAGGAAATTCTTCAGCATCTGTGTGCCTTCGGCGGTATGGACCACTTCCGGATGGAACTGGACGGCATAGAAGCGCCTTGCTTCATCAGCCATCGCTGCGGTGGGCGTCAGTTCCGTATGTCCGATCAGGCCGAAACCGGCAGGCATATCGGTGACCGCATCGCCGTGGCTCATCCATACAGCAGTCTTTTCTGAAATGTTTTCAAAAAGCGGACAGCTTCCGTTCTTGTAAAATTCCGTATGGCCGTATTCATGTTTTTCCGGACTGGCAACCGTGCCGCCAAGGTCTTTTGCCATAAGCTGCATACCGTAGCAGATTCCCAGAATCGGTACGCCTGCCTTGAATACGCCTTCATCCAGCTGCGGGGCATTTTCCATATTTACACTGGCAGGGCCTCCGGAAAAGATAATGCCTTTCGGGTTATGGGAAAGAATTTCTTCCGCCGGCTTATTGTACGGCAGAATTTCACAATATACGCCGCATTCGCGCACTCTTCTGGCAATCAGCTGCGCATACTGCCCGCCGAAGTCGATGATGATAACAGTCTCCTGGTGTTTCATTCCATTCCTCCTGTCGGAATTGATTCAAAATCTATGTGGCAAACTCTAAATTATTCGCCATATTATACCATAAAAAGCGCTCTCCTTTACAGCATTTCCCGTAAAAAGGAAGGAATATCCCCTCCATCAAAAAAGCCGTCATACCCATTTCGTGTATACGGCTTTCATTTTTATTCAGCCTCCAGGAGAGGAAGTTCTTCAAGAAATACGATATCGTCACGCTTCGCTGCATCGCCTTCGGCAAGAATGGCAGCCTGGCAGCAGACTTGGGCGCCCGCTTTTTCCGCCAGTTCTTTCAAGGCCTTCATAGATCCGCCGGTACTGATGACATCGTCCACAAGGAGGACTTTCTTCCCGCGGATCAGCGCCACATCAGAGGCAGACAGGTACAGCTTCTGTTTTCCCATCGTAGTAATAGACTCGTCTTCTACACAGATAGGATCATCCATATACGCCTTGACCGACTTTCTCGCCACCAGGTACGTCTTCTGCCCCAGATTTCTTGCCAGTTCGGCAGCAAGAGGAATCCCTTTTGTCTCCGCCGTCATGACGTATTCGCAATCTTTCGGCACTTTCGCCGCCAAATCGCGGGCCGTGTTTTCCACAATTTCCACATCGCCCAAAATGACAAATCCCGCAATCGCTACCTTGTCTGAAATATTCAGTACGGGAAGATGTCTCGTGCAGCCTGATACATGAAGTTCGTAATATCTCTTAGCCATGGTACGCCTTTCGAAAAAAATACATCCTCCGCGCAGCCATCGGATTTTGCGGGGAGGATTTATGCTTCCGGAAAATACTCCGTAGTGATTATACTATTTTCATTGGAAAAGAGCCAACTATTACAGAGATCTTATATTACGTCGCTCTTCGAAATGATTTCCACCACCGGATGGGAGACGATTGAAATTTCAACCTGCTCGGTGATTTCCCCCTCTTCATTTTTCTGTGCATCTTCTTCCCTCTGTACGTTTCCTTTGACCTTCACTGCCGTCAGTTCCGTTTTTTCCTTTTCAGGAGAAACGGTCATCGGCAACTCGGCAGGCGTTTCTTCCTTTCTCGATTCGTTTTTCTTTGCATCTGCCTCCGTCTCTTCCATCTCTGCCTTTATCGGCATTTCTATCGATGCGTTCTTTTTTACAGGATTTACTTCAGGTATCATGTCAGGTGATTTTATTTCCACCACTTTATCAGGCTCGGCTCGTTCCAGTTCCGGCATTTCCATGTCCGGCAATTTCACACTTTTCACGGATTTATTATTTTCCTGATTCTTCTCTTTTATTTCCTTTTGCAGCTTTTCATATTCTTTCTGCCGCGCCGTTTCCGCCGCCTTTACTTTTCCGTCCCAGATCGCCGTAATTTGTCCCATGTATTTATCACGGCACTCTTCTTTTCCCATTTCTTTCCGAATCAGACGAACCGCTTCTTTCTCTGCCTGTGCAGCGTCTTCATTTACGGAATGCCAGCCGTCTTCCCCTGCAATCCATGCACCGCCATCATCAGTCATACGGAAATGGGCGGTAGACACGGTAGATATCCCTTTCTCCAACTTGAAAAAATCCACTTTTACAGCCAGGCCGTTTTTAAATACATCTTCCACGCTGGCAGAGGTGAGATCCATAAACACGCCTGTATCCCCGTCATTATATATACCGCCGGTATTCAAAATCATTGGGACATTCGTATCGCCATGCAGATAAATCTTTTCCGCCGCCATGCTGTCGGGCCACATCAAAAGTGCCATTAGTCCCAAAACAGCTGTCCTTACTTTTCTTCTTTTCATAGCCGCTCTCCGAAAATACAAATCCATTGCATGTTTTTCGTCTTGTGTTTATTTTAACAAATCTACGAGAATGAAAACAACTTTTCTATTTTTTAGTCTTTGAATTGTCAAGTCAATAAAAAAGAGTCCTCCTCAAAAGAAAGACTCTCCTCGCCCGTCATACGCCAAGTTCGTCAAGCAGCTCTTCCGTCGCTTCCAAAGCTTCCCTTATTTCTCCACGCAGATCCGCTTCATCAGTAAGAAAACGGACTTCGGAAAGCACGCTGATAAGGTGTGCCACCTGCGTTGTTCTGCCTATAATAATCTTCTGCGACTCCGAATAATTCTTCCAGTCATTCCCGCTCTCACTTCGGATATCGCGGATATCCTTGATTCCGTCTGTCAGATAATCTGACAAATCAAGAAGGGCATCCTGTGCCTGGCGGGCTTCTCTTCTTACATCCTGCATACGGCAGCACAGCTTCTTTACCTGCTGCTGGAATTTCTGCAGCCGCCCGCTCATTTCTTTCAATGCATCCACATCACCTTCACTTTCAGAAGGAAGCACATCCAGTTCCGGAACCACAGCATACTGGTCTATGACGCCCGCACCAAAACCGATGGCATCCATACCGCCGGACAGATTCATCAGTCCCATCGCTTTGGATGACAGCGCTTCCAGTTCCCTCCAGTTTCTCCGTTCCTTATTAAAATGCTCCAATCCGGTCAGTGTGTCGCAGTCATGAAAATCAATATTTTTAATTTCAGAAAATTCTTTGGTAAATTTTTTCATATCCCCTGCCATGAGAGTGATACGGACACGGTCCAGTTCTCCCAATTCATCTTCCGCACGTACTTTTGCACGGTATATCCTTTTTGCCGCCCGCTTTTTCGCACGCTCAATCTCTTCATTAATGCTTTGCGGATGTCCGCCTTTACCGCTGATCGTATTGGAAATCATGCGCAGTATAAATGCAATAGACATATTGCCTCCCTGTTTATAAAAACAACTACATGCATAAAGTATAGCATACTTATAGAAAAGAATTTATGCAAAACTGTATTTCCCCATAATAAAACTGACCTCCTCAAATCAGTTTTTATCTAACTTTTGGTGGTCAGTTCGTCAGGCAATCTTAATTATCATGCATCACGTTTCAGGAGTTCATCCTGTGCTTTTTTTATCGCGCTGCGGCTCTGTTTATCCACATGTCCCGCGCCATCCATCAGATTCCGGAAAAGAAGCGTAATAAGCTGGGCTACCTGTATCGCTCTTCCGATCTGCATCTTCTGCGCCAAAGTATAAAGTTTCCAGTCACCGCCGGACTGCATCTGAATCCGCTCCAAGCTGTCCACGCCATCAGCAAAGTAATCAGCGAGATCATTCAGAGCGTCCCCTCTTTCACGGGCACACTCGGTAATATCCAGCAGGCGGGAACAAACTTCACGGACCGAATCCTGAAAAGCATGCAGCTTTTTTATCATCTGCAGGCAATATTCCTTATCACCCGCATTGAACTTCCTATTATCAATTTCAATGGGTGCCACATCCGTATATGTTTCTAACACGCCGAATCCGAGAGACATGGGCGTGTACGCCGTAGAGCTGACCGCCGACATATGCTCAATCTTCTTGGCCATTTCCATGACTTCATGAATCCGGTTTCCATCTTCCAGAAAATCTTCAATGCCAATCAGCCCCCGGCAGTCCTCCAGGTTCAAATTGCGGATTTTACCGAGAGACTTGGTAAAACGCCTCATATTGTCATTGGCCGCCGCCACTTTTGCCTTATCCATCTCCCCAAGCTCATACTGCGCCCGTTCCCGAAGCCGGGCAACACGTCTCCTTGATCGGCGCACTGCTTTCTGCAATTCTCCGTTCATATCAGGAATTACGCCATACTTTTCCGCATCGCCTTTTGCCACAGCTTCCAGAATCTGAAATATATACGTGATGGTCATCTGACATCTCCCTCTGCCGTTCTCTGGCAACGATTATTTTTAATATTATACCATGTTTTAAAGGACAAAACCGTCCGCTTATCTATGATTTCGGGCAAAATCCATAATAAAATTTATATATAATATCTTACTTGAGAAGTTTATACACCTCTTTGGAATACCTTTTATTTCAGCACCATAAATAATTTGTTTCCTACCTATATTCATCATGTAGTTGAGTTCCTGTTTTTCTTTTTGTCGAAAATTTCGGAGCGTGTATTGGATACGTTTGCTGTGTCGTAGCTGATTTCTTTATTTGCTTTTTCTTTTGTGGCAGTGATAATGCTGTCTGCTATGGCTGCGTTTAAACTGAAATCCAAAATACAAATACATTAATATATTTGTATATGAAATATACTTCCACTAATATCGTCATAACGGAAAGGAAAATTGTTTGTCGTTGAATTTTAATAACATCATTTTTATTGTCACTTGTAAACTCCGAAAATAATACATAAAGGTAATATCTTACAGCAATAAAAACCGTCCATAATATGAAAATTGCTACCCCTATTTTCCTTTTTGTATCATATATAGCAGTTTCACCCATAAGGCTCAGAATATTAGTACCATATGACAATACAAAAATTAAGCCAAAAAAAGCTAATAATAGCCACATACAAATAAATACTCCATATTTCCCTATATTCTGAGTGATTTTTTCCTTATGCCTATGTATATCCTCCCACACGAAACACACCATAGTAATAAAAGTTAGGATTACTACTACTATTCCGAAATAAAAGGAGATATCTACAACTTTCATTTTGCCCTCTCCTATTCTTTTGCCAAGATCTGAATCAGTTCACTATCAAATTGTTCCTAATTACAAGTATTTTACTTTGATTCCTGTCCGCACAGCATATAGGGCTTTCAGTTATCTGTCTGCCACTTCTCCTACTCCCTTTATGGGAACATCTGCGGTTGATGCTTATAAAAATGGTTTTGAATAAAATAGATTACCGTAGATATTCCCCAAATACATATTATATACGTTATAGATGCAGAAATAATCCCATCACTTTTGTATATAACCCTTACAGCATTATCAACAAAATCAAATAAGATAAATAGCAAATTGGTATATGACCTTTGTGTATTCACAGGAAAAACAATAATCAAAAGTCCTACATAAAATAAAAGAAAGATTTTAACATACCGTATAGCTCCTGATTTAGTAAGCAATAAAGGTCCCCTATTACAAAAATAAATAATAAAAGAATATGGAGTACTTATTACCCCAAACATAATTAATGCTGCCTTATATGAGAAAAACATGGCTCCCAGAAATACAAACGTATATAGACAAAAAATAAAAGAGAAAAGCAATTCTGAAACATATAATATGGCAATTTTATGAAAATGATCATGTATCCTCATTGCTTACGCACCTCCACAATCAATTGATTATTTTTCTCCAGATTATCACCTTGTGCTTCAAGGTTATATCAAAAAAAGAAATTCCATCCCTTCTGCCATCATTTATCGATACCACTCAGCAACAGTTTTCCCATGGCCTTTCCGTCTAGCCGGCTCTCTTTATGGAAGCGGCTGTGTCTCTTGCCGTATTGACGGCCGCTCCGCCTAAGGATACGGTAAGGCCGTTCTTCTTGTATTCCATATTTTACAAGGAATCTAAAGCTTGTTTTATATTATTAGGATTAAATCCATCTTTAATCCATCGCTTAGGATAAAACTGCTGAAAATACCGTCCTTCCTCCCTCTTTCCGAATATCTTTAACTGCCGGAAAATTTCCTGATCTTTTTCATCCATATCATATAAATGATACTTTATACTTAATTCATACTTATCATATTGTTTTTGTAAATAATCAAGTGTATTTTCAAATCCACCGATTCGCTCCTTTGGGACAGTATCATAATATGCACTATTTATAACTTTATCTATATGCCCCACAAAAGGAAGAACATTAATTTTGCTATATCCTGATACTCCATAGATATATAAATAAGGTGAATAAAAAACATGAGAGAAACACCATGGTTCTACTGCTGTACCTGCCTTTTTATCTTGATAAGTAGACAAGTAAGCCTGATAACGAAAAAATCCATAAGACTCATATCCATCCATATATGTTACATCCGCAGATAACTTCCATCCTCCCCACAACATAAATAAAATAAATACTGCGATTATGACTTCCCCAGTATGATATTTTTTCATAGTTATCTCCCTGACAATAATTCCAACAACTCTATAGTCATATCATAAGTAGTCTTCCACAGTAAACTCTGGATATGAGCCTATTATAACGACGCTTTTATCATTCTCCCATTTTTATCTGATTACGATCATAATTACTTCTTGGTAAAATTTTATATGTATCATTCCAATTGCTAAGATAATGATAGGATACAACAATCAACGCATCCTCACCCAAAATATAAATTTTCTGGTCTTTTCCTTTATATCCTCTACATCTGTACTAGATAATCTATTATTTCCTTCAAAAATTTTCATTGTGGTCTGGATAATCTGATATTGCTCTTTCGCAAAACTTTTTATAGTTTCTTTCCCGGTAACCCCATAAGATAAATACAGAGCATCACAATTAGACCTAATTCCACTCCAAAACTATTTTTTCACTTTTTATTCTCCTGCCATAATATATCTGTCTCTATTGGGAAAGTAGCTTTAAATCCGTATGATTCTAATATTCTTTTTTCCCTAAATAAATGCATGACAATATTGATTATTCCTCAGTCCTTATTTTATGCCAAACACGATCCATCTCTTTTTCCTGTTCCTTTTCTCTCTCTTCCGGCACTCTTCTTAAAAAACTTTCCTTCCATAAACTATGCAAAATTTCTATCTCATCCGGTGTAAACTCATTAATATCAGCCAGTACAGAATATCGACTTCCATACAATGCTTTCTTTTGGTCTATTTTAGGATATTCAGTTTTAAGTCTCTTTCCTAACGTTAATGCTTCATTATAATATTGCCTAATTTTTTCTCCATGTCCAGTGATTATAATAAAATTGTCATCTCCATATGCATAGAAAACATCATTTACAATACGCCAATCATCACCGATAATATCTACTTCCGCAAGCTTCTGTGTATCAATAAGCCCTGCTTTATAGCAAGAATTATAAAAAGGCTTATAATAAACAGCCCCTCGCTTATGAGGATTCATAAACATAGCTTGAAATCCTTGTTGCTCCTCTTCTGTAAATTTCGAATAACTAAGAACATATTCTCTTTCAGCCATTTCAAAAGATTTCCTATAAATATTCCTTGCCTGTTTCATATTAGCATCTTGTATGTATACCTTTTCTTTTCCTATATCCATATCATATATGACATACTCACCTGCCCCTAAAGCATAGACCTTATTATCTATTACATATGCAGCAAGTGCCCTGTTTGTAATAATTTTATTTTTCTGTGTATCTAACAATGCATATGTTTCGCCAAGAACACGTATTTTATCCCCACAAAGTAAATCTATTGAGGGAGGATAATCATCTCCATCAAAAATAATATATACAATCCCCCCACAAAATAGTAAAAGCAAAATGTTTATCATACAAAAGGTAACTTGCTTATACCCCATTTTTTTTAATCGTATCATATCCTTATTCTCCTTCGTTATTTATACCAAATCGAGAGAACGTCCTATTTATATAAAGAATCCACATAAACGGGGTTAATCTGCCTGCCTGCATTGATAATGCTGCTTCATTATTGAGCTCAATAATTTTATTAAATTCATATGAATCTGATAGTGAATGTTTTTCAAAATTATAATTATCAATAAGGCAGCTTTGTTCATGTATAACTCCTTTCGAATCTATCATGATGCTTATATTTCCGGAATAAGCGCCGGCCAGTAAAAATGAAGAATTATCAAATATTTTATTTGTTTTTGAATCTGATCTAATATCTACTGTAAAATCAACATATTGATCTCGAATACCACTTGTTTGTACTGTCCTGATCGCTTCTCCTACCGCATTAGTATAATTAATCGAGTTTATAACGGTATGAGCAAAAGAAGAATCTTGATTAATTACATAAGTCCTATCTTTAATTAAAGTCATTTGATTCCCATACTTTTGTTGAATTTCATAATCACTCATTGCAGACATTTCCAAAGCAATTCCAGCACCTCCCGGATAAGCATTTGCTAAACTCATAAAATAATCTTTTTCTTTTACAATTCCTTGTGCTATAGCATTATTTATCTCTTCTTGTGAGTAATCTTCTTTCTTATCATATGTTTCACATTCCGCTTCTTTTTGAATCAATAAATCCTTATTTGAGCGTTCCAGTTGTGTGAGTAAATACTCATTCCACTTCGTTCCCATCTGGGAGATGTAGGCGCCTGTGTGTCCGCTTCCTCCTGTCATCTTGGACAGGATTCCTCCAAAGGCGGCGGAGATGTTTTGTACTGTATCGGGATGCTTGTTTATCCAGTCTTTCCCTTTGCTCTTTTCCAGGTATCCTATGGCATATTCGTTGGCTCCCCCTGCTATCAGGCCGCTTAGCGCGCTTCCTCCGCTCTTGGCTCCGGTGATGGCTCCCAGCATGCCATGGAGGGCTACCTTTTCGGCGGAGCCGTCTTTCCATCCATTGTGGGAGGCTATCTCATGGATAGCCCGGTTTCCGACTATCCCCAGTTCTTCCAATAGTCGTTTTCTTTCTTCTACTTTTGTTTTGTCGAAGATTTCTTTGAGTTTGTTCAGGCTGTCTTCTGTGTTCCTGTTTAATTGGGATATATCCTGTTTCTGGTTTTCTTTGTCCGTGATGGTTATGGTTCCTTTGGATACGGCTGATCTCGTAGTTGTTCCTGCTTTTCCTTTGACGGACGGTATGGGGGTATTCAGGAGTCCTCTTTCGTTTAACGGGATTTTTGAGCCGTAGATGGTTGGGGTGATTTTGTTCATTCCGTTTCTTTGTCCTGTTATGGTGTCTTTCCCATATCTGTTATTTGTCCGGGAGTCTAAGGGATCGTTCTTGTCTCCTCTTCCTATTTTCCCGTTGTAGGATATTCCGTGTCCTCCTGTTTTGTATTCAGCTTTGTTGTCTATGTTTTCCCATGTCAAAGTACCGGTGGTGATCCGGTTCTTTTTCTGCCTGGCTGTCTATGACGGCTCCTTTGAGGCGGGTGTTGTATTTGACTTGGATATCGTATCTTTCTTTTCCTGTGTAGACTCCACTTTATTGTAAGGACACGAAACATATTATTTATTGACTAAATATTACTAAATATTGATAAATAATAAAAACAGCATTATAGAAATCAGAATAAAAAAAGCCCCGCAAGCCTTTTTTATTTCATCCATTTCTATATTGTTCACTTTGTTATATTTCCATTTTGTATAAATTATTATCGTATTCCACCATAAAACTACGCAACCTAAGTACAAATACACTAAATTCTTGATCCAATCATCTATTCCTATCCGATCAGATAAAACGACACATCCTATGCCAATGATAAGCCCTGCGCTAGTCAAGAAAAAACTAGACGGCGCATTTTCCACAATAATTCGCTCCTTTTCTGACATATATAATTTTAAAAAGACCATCCTAAAAAGTAATATTCCTATAAATACGAGTATCAAATCATATTCTATACTTCCTAAAAAATAATTCATTTCCCAGTCTCCCATTTAACATTTTGTTCATCTTCTTTGTTCTCTAAAGCTTCCATCTTTTGCTTATAGGCCTCAACTCCATAGGTTGCAGTTCCCCCCGCCAGTACGCCAGCAGCAATTGCCCCAGCAGGTCCTGCAAATCCACCAATCACAGCAGCACCACCGCCAGCTACTATTGGCAATACATCCAAAATATCCGCTCTAAATGCATTGTATGGGGATTTAAATCTTTCGTGGTTTTCCTGTATCCCGTATAGGTAAGACGCACCTGCTACGAAAGGACTGACTTTCTTTACAAGGTTTTTCCCGATTGCCTCCGCTTCTTTTCGTGTCAGGTAGGGATATTCGCTTTCCATCCAGTTCGCCGCGCTCCAGCTTACTATTCCTTCCGCCGCGATTTCTTTGGATTTATCCAGGGTTGCTTTGTTTAGCATTTCTTTATATCCGTTACGCTTTTCAAGGATGACTTGTCCGGGCAGGTCTCCTTTTTTTATTGTACTCAGATCTATATAGATGCCTGTTCCTTGTTTTCTCAGCCATTCTTCGTTCTGCTCAGCATCGATTTGCAGCCATCTGTCTTTCATTTTTGCTTTATCTTCTTCTGTCTTTGCGTTTTTCATATCGTCCATACCTTTTAATATTCATCATTAGATAATTTTATACCAATTACGTGATATAGGTGATTCCATATTTTCCACATTGAAGTTATATATTCCCCATAAAATTATCAATATGATTATCAATTCAAGCCATGGAATAATTTTTTTACATATCAACCACCATTCATAATCTTTCGAGAATGATATCCCTAAATATTGATGACAATAATTTGCATTTATTATCTTAGCCCTTACATATAAATAATCAAAAAACGGCAAAGAAACACTCAACACCACAGCCAACTCTAATACTTGTCCAACAGAAATGAGATGATAGATCATACAATAAATAATTAACGCAAAAATACCATAATCAAAAATGAGCCCCAAATATCCTCCCCAAAAGCAAACATGAAATACTAACCCTCGAACTCTTGATTTTGTATAAGAATACAGACATTCTCCCATTAGATATATAGCTGGAACAAAAGCTAGAACTCTTTCTATTAGTTCTTCACTTTGCATAACGTTCTACCTCCTAATTAGTTTTTTCTTTTGTCATATCTCTAGAAAGAAGTGCCTTTTTCAGTTGATAAGCTCCACCATCAAGAATCGGACCAGAGATAACCCCAGGAAGGGGAGTAACACTCATCCCTAATCCAATCAAAGTCTTAACTCCATCTATCGTCAAAGCCCATTTTAAGTTACTTCCACTATATGTATTGAAATCACTTGTTAAATCAATAGCTCCATCTATAGCCATGCCGATCGCATTATATTTACCTATGATTCGTAACGATCCCCTAACCCCAGTTTTTCCAGTTCTTTCCATGGTCTACCCACCTCATTCGTTATTACAGCCATCGCTGCCGATCGCAATGCAAGCGGAATCATTTCTGAAGAATGACCGTTTCCATCTCCTATACTTTCCTTTTTCAGTGCTTCTTTATATCCGTTACGCTTTTCAATAATGACTTGTCTGGGCATATCTCCTTTTTTTATTGTACTCAGGTCTATATAGGCGCCTGTTCCTTGTTTTCTCAGCCATTCTTCGTTCTGCTCAGCATCGATTTGCAGCCATCTGTCTTTCATTCTTGCTTTATCTTCTTCTGTCTTTGCGTTTTTCATATCGTCCAGATATTGTTCATATTGTTCATGGGTCAGGTAGTTGAAGGTTGTCGCCTGATGAGCTATGGCTGCCCCTGTTTTCCCTCCTGCCAGGTATCCTATGGCAGCGCTTGCTATTTTATGGACTTCTTTGTCTTTGATTTTTCCCAGTTCTTTTTGCAGGAGGGCGTTCAGTCCTGCTCCTGTCAGTCCTTTTGTCATTCCTGCTCCTGCTTCTTTGGATACTAAGGCTCCCATGATTCCATGCATGGCGATTCTATTGGTTCCGCTTTCGCTCCATTTCTTTGCTTCTTTTTCGTATTTCTCCGCCAGTATGCTGTTATTCTCTTTTCTGGCTTTTTCTGCTTTTTTGTACAGTTCGTTTTCTTTATGCCCCGCTATGTCTCCTATGAGGCGGTATCCTACTTGGGAGAGGATATTTGCGCATTCCTGTTTTCTTCTATTTTCTTTTTGTCGAAGATTTCGGAGAGTGTGTTAAGTGCGTTTGCTGTGTCGTGGCTGATTTCTTTGTCTGTCTTTTCTTTTGTGGTGGTGATGATGCTGTCTGCTATGGCCGCATAGGTTATGCTTCCTGCTTTCCCTTTCACAGGTACGGTCGGTACATAGCCCAGTCCTAAGGGGTTGAGTTTGGATACGGCATTAGTGGATACGGTAATTCCGCTTGCTTTTGTTTTGTATTCAGCTTTGTTGTCTATGTTTTCCCATGTCAAAGTACCGGTGGTGAGCCGGTTCTTTTCTTTTTCTGCCTGGCTGTCTATGACGACTCCTTTGAGGCGGGTGTTGTTTTTGACTTGGATATCGTATCCTTCTTGTCCTGCGTAGATGCCCGTCTGTTTTGTGACGCTTTCGTAGGCGGAGTCTGTGTTTGTCTGTCCTTTTCCTCCGCTTACGCTGACGGCGCTTCCCGGTGTGTAGCTGATGGACAGGCTGGTGGTTTTGCCTGTTTCTTTGTAGTTCTTCTTATCTTATTCGCTTTCTATAGAGAGGTTGTTTCCTGTTTTACACCTATCTTTATCCTATTTATGAAAATATATACATCATCACAAATGTAGCAAGGAAAATGACCATCCCTATAATTATTCTTCTATTTTCTTCTGTATATTGTAATGATTTTTCACCATAATGTATTCGTTTATACAGTCCCACTAAAACAAGAACGCCCCACAATAACATAAGTGCTGTATAAGCATATAATATGTTACCCGTTATCACACTTCTATCAACTATTATGATATAAAAGGCCAGCATACTGTGTGTAAAAGCGAATAATACACGAACAAAAAGAGACACATGTTTAATAAAGAAAGCTTCCTGTGGATTTAGAGATTCAGGAAATACAAACACTTTCCAAATTACAATGGATGCTACTAATAAAAAAACATCATACACAGGGCTAGAGAATAAAGAAATCATTTTCTTTCCTCCTGTAAATAAATTTCTTCATTATCATTCTTCTTATCTTTTTCCATCGTCTCCCACTCCTTTTTATTTTCCTCTACCCAATATACAACTCCTCCTGCAATAATAGGAGCCGCAATAATACCAACAATAGATGATCCTGTTGCTGTAACTGCAAGAGCTCCACCCAAATACCCTAGTGAGATAGGCAACGTATCGTATGCATCCGCTCTAAATGCATTGTATGGGGATTTAAATCTTTCGTGGTTTTCCTGTGTCCCGTATAGGTAAGACGCACCTGCTACGAAAGGACTGGCTTTCTTTACAAGGTTTTTCCCGATTGCCTCCGCTTCTTTTCGTGTCAGGTAGGGATATTCGCTTTCCATCCAGTTCGCCGCACACCAGCTTGCGATTTCTTCTGCCGCAATTTCTTTGGATTTATCCAGGGCTGCTTTGTTCAGCACTTCTTTATATCTGTTATGCTTTTCAATGATGACTTGTCCGGGCATATCTCCTTTTTTTATTGTACTTAGATCTATATAGGTGCCTGTCCCTTGTTTCCTCAGCCATTCTTCGTTTTGCTCAGCATCGATTTGCAGCCATCTGTCTTTCATTTTTGCTTTCTCTTCTTCTGTCTTTGCGTTTTTCATATCGTCCAGATATTGTTCATATTGTTCATGGGTCAGGTAGTTGAAGGTTGTCGCCTGATGAGCTATGGCTGCCCCTGTTTTCCCTCCTGCCAGGTATCCTATGGCAGCGCTTGCTATTTTATGGACTTCTTTGTCTTTGATTTTTCCCAGTTCTTTTTGCAGGAGGGCGTTCAGTCCTGCTCCTGTCAGTCCTTTTGTCATTCCTGCTCCTGCTTCTTTGGATACTAAGGCTCCCATGATTCCATGCATGGCGATTCTATTGGTTCCGCTTTCGCTCCATTTCTTTGCTTCTTTTTCGTATTTCTCCGCCAGTATGCTGTTATTCTCTTTTCTGGCTTTTTCTGCTTTTTTATTCAGTTCGTTTTCTTTGTGTCCCGCTATGTCTCCTATGAGGCGGTATCCTACTTGGGAGAGGATGTTCACGTATTCCTGTTTTTCTTCTATTTTCTTTTTGTCAAAGATTTCGGAGAGTGTGTTAAGTGCGTTTGCTGTGTCGTGGCTGATTTCTTTGTCTGTCTTTTCTTTTGTGGTGGTGATGATGCTGTCTGCTATGGCCGCATAGGTTATGCTTCCTGCTTTCCCTTTCACGGGGATGGTCGGTACATAGCCCAGTCCTAAGGGGTTGAGTTTGGATACGGCATGGGTGGATACGGTGATTCCGCTTGCTTTTGTTTTGTATTCTGCTTTGTTGTCTATGTTTTCCCATGTCAAAGTACCGGTGGTGATCCGGTTCTTTTCTTTTTCTGCCTGGCTGTCTATGACGGCTCCTTTGAGGCGGGTGTTGTTTTTGACTTGGATGTCGTATCCTTCTTTTCCTGCGTAGATGCCTGCCTGTTTTGTGACACTTTCGTAAGTGGAGTCTGTATTTGTCTTTCCTTTTCCTCCGCTTACGGTGACGGCGCTTCCCGGTGTGTAGCTGATGGACAGGCCCGATGTCTTGCTTGTTTCTTTGTAGTTCTTTTTGTCTTGTTCGCTTTCTATAGACATTCTTCCTGCGTTAGCAGTAACTTTGTTTCCTCTGACTGTCCCACCCCGGATAACAGTGTCGTTTCCGCTCGAAAGGGCTACCGTATTTTTCGCAGTGATATCTGACGGGGTATGGGTAATAGTGGTTTCTTCTATCTGTCCTTTTCCTTTCCCGTAGGACGCACCGATTCCATAGCCTCCTTTGCTGAGGGAGGCCCCTATGCTTCCGCTTTTTGCTTTGTAGTCTTCTATGGTTGTGCTTCTGTTTTCGGAGGAGAGGATATGGATGTTGTTTCCTGCTTTGAGATGGATGTCTTGGGCGTTGACTGTGCTGCCTTTGACTGTCATGTCTTCTTTGGCGATGACGGCGGCTGTCTTTCCAGCGGTGATCCGGCTTCCTTTTGTTTCTTCGGTAATGGTTTCCGCATGGTCTTTCCATCCGGTGCTGCCCAGGCTGATATTGATTCCTACGGCATTGTTCTTATTAATGGCTTTGTCTGTCTTCTGATTTTTCTGTATGTCTCTTGCGTTCATTCCTGCCTGCAGGGCATACAGGGCTTTCAGCCGGCCGTCTCCCACTTCTCCGGCTCTCTTTACGGGAGCGGCTACGGTTCTTGCCGCATTGACGGCCGCTCCGCCTAAGGATACGGTAAGGCCGCTCTTTTTGTATTCGTGTTCTTCTTTTCCTCTGTAGATATTGTCTTTGCTTTCGATGTCTACGTTTCTTCCTGTGATGAGGGTGTCTTTCCCTGCAATGATGTCGGAGGCTCTGACGGTGATGTTGTTTTGGGCATGGATGGTGACGTTTCCTTTGACACTCCCCACGGTGCTTCCTGCCTGCGTGGTTTCTTCGGTGTCATAGCTGTCTTTTTTCTTTTCGCTCCCGATGGTGAAGCCTAATCCGCTTCCTATGAGGCCGCTTTTCTTTACTTGTTTTTTGTGTATTTCTTTATTTGTTTCTTCTGCAGCATGTATGGAGATATTTCTTCCACCTGACAGGGCTGTTTCTTTGGTGGAGGCGACAGCGCTTCCTGTAAGGCTGATGTCTTTCCCTCCCTCTATAGAGACGGTATTTCCTTCTATTATGCTTTTTTGTGCTTGTACGGCATGGACTTCATCGTGGGTGGTCGTGGTGGTACTGCTGAGCAAACTTCTTTCTTTATGGCGGTGGTGTTCTTCCAGGTCTGTTATTTCTTTTCCGTTTTCTACCGTAAGGTTTCTTCCCGCTTTTACGGCGGTCATGCCTTCGGAACGGATATCTGCGGCTTTGATGGATATGTCTCTTTCGGACTGCATGGTGAGGCTGCCTTTAGCGGTAACGGAGGAGCCTATATCCCGGGCGGCGCTGTCATGGCGGTAGTTATTCCCGTCCCAAGTGACGGCCGTGTCTTTTTTGACTGCGGCAGTTTCCATGGTTATGTCCCGTCCGGCTTTCATGGCTATATTTCCTGCCGAGGATATTTCCGCCGCTTCTGCAGTGATGTCTCTTCCCGCTTCTATTGTCAGGGTGCCTTGATTTCCCGTGACGGCGGCTTTCCCTGAGGAGGCGATGGTTTCTGTGTATCCCTGTTTATTTCTTTCTTTATGCAGGGTGGAGGCAAGGTCTATGTCCTACCCGGCTTTCAGGCTGAGTTTGTTTTCCGCTTCCATGGTCCCGGTATTCCGGATATCCCGCAGGGCTTCTTCCAGGATGGTGGAGCCTTTTATGGTGCCTCCCTCGTTATTGATGTCGGAGGCGGAGAGGCGCATCGTGTCTCCTGCGATAACGGTGCCGCGGGAGAGGATGTCATTGGTGGCACGGATATCTATATTTTCTGCGGAAATAAGGGCAGAGCCTGTAAGGGTGCCGTTTTTTCCATGCGCCAGATAGACTTCCGGCACGAGGGCTTTGACGATGTTCCCGTCAGGCAGAAGGACGGAGGATTCCACCATCCAGACGATGTCTTCTTTGAGGGCGGCCTTCTGGTCTTCGGTGAGGGCCATGCCGATGCGGACGTCTTTATTTTCTTGGGCCCATCTCACAGCGGCGTCCATGAGGGCTTTGTATTCGGTTTCTCCTGCCGGTTTTCCTTTGAGCTGCATGAGCCGGTCGCGGACGAGTTGGCTTTCATAGTAGCCGTCGCCCAGACGTTTTTCGAGTTTCTCCGGATCGTACTGCATCCGGCGGAAGAAGTAGTCTGAGGACAGGAAGGTTTTTCTATCCGCATAGGCCGGATCGGTTTCCACAAGGTAGCGGGCCGTCGGATCGGAGGTGACACGATACAGGCTGCTGTCGGAAATATGAAGCGGTTTTCTTTTTGACGGACTCAAGTATGCTTCTGCTTTCGTCCCTTCATATACCGGGTTTGTATAGGCTTTGTCCACAGCGGCTATGACGGTCGTATCGGTGACTGCATCAGCGGGCATATAATCAGTGCGGGTTGTCCGTGTTTCTGTCCTTTTATGGAGATGGGTTCCATGGTGGACTCTTTTGGTCCAGTAGGAGGTGGCGGTTCCTTCTTCTTTTACTGTTTTATGTCCTTTTTCGTCCCGATTTTCTATATCTGCCCCATGGAGGGTAAGGGTCTTGCCGGCGGTCATCACGCTCCTGTCATTCACTGCCCTTCCGGCTTCGAGGGAAAGGCTGCCGCCGGCTGCTATGTGCGCGGGGTCTGTCGTGTCTATCCGGTCTTCATAAACGGACCGGTCATAGATGTAGGTGGTGAAGTGGTCATAGTCTCCGCCGTCCGGTGTATACAGATGGTCTACATGTCCACGGCGCTCTATGTAGGCTGCACCTTCTGTTCCTTTTCCGCCCAAAGTGAACCGGTCTATCTTCCCCTGCCCTACGGCTTCTTCGTGGTGGGTTTTCCCTGCCAGAACGTTTTTAGTGGAGAAGTGTTCATTGCGGTTTTCCAAATGGTTCACGCCGATTGTCATATTTCCGCCGCTTTCCAGATAGGCGCTTCTGTTTTCTATTTTTTCTGTTTTCCCCGTTATTTTCCCATTCTCATCTGATTGTCCGCCGATGGTCAGGTTCCCTTCGGCACGGATGAGGGCGTGTTCGGTATTGGTCAGTGTGCCGGCAACGGAAAGGTTCATGTGTTCCCGGGATGCGATAACGGGCGCTTTTTCTTTATATGTCCCCAGATTATCCAATGTATCCGCTTCCACGGACAGTCTTGTTCCATAGATGCGTCCCGTGTTTTCATTGGTTATGTGGTTTGCCCGGATATGTACATTTTCTCCATTGACCAGCCCATGGTTTACCCAGGTGTTTTCTGCTACGGTTTCTGTGTCCGCTCCTTTTATTTCTCCGGTTTCTTCATTCCGGATGTTTTTACTTTCCAGTGCCAGGCGCCCGCGGGAAAGGATCTCTTTGCGGTTGGTTATATTTCCTTTTACGGCTAGTGAAAGGCTGCTGCCTGCTTCCAGGCGCCCTGTATTGGTAAAGTCTTTTTCCAACAGGATTCCGGCTTTTTTCCCTGCGGATACGATGCCGTCTCCGGTCATCTTATCCGTTTGTATGTTTATATTCCCATCGGCCGCCAGTGTGCCTTCTGTATTGGTTAATGCATGTCCCGCTTTAATCTGCTGGCTGCCGCCGCTTTTGATGGTACCTGCCGCATTATTTATGGCGTCTCCGGTTTCTATGGACAGGTTGTTTCCGCTTTCCATGGCGTGTCCTGCATTGTCCAGTGTTTTTCCGGCATAGATGTCCATGTTTTCTCCGGCAAGGAGTTTGCCTTGGTTACGGATATTTTCTTTGGCCGCAGCGGACAGATTTCTTTCCGCAGCGATGGTTTTGTCGTTTTCCAGGCGGCTTGCGCGGAGGTCTGTATTTCCTTTGCTGTAGATGGTGCCGCTGTTTTTCAGGTCGCCGTTCCAGTCAAGGATGAGGTTGTCTTCGGCGCTCCATGTGCCGCTGTTATTGACGCCCAGTCCTTTTTCTGTCCCTACTAAGGTGATCCGTCCGGCGTACATGCCTCCTATGGCGGCGGTGTCGAGGGCGAAGGCGGGGTGTCCTCCTTTCCCTTCTATGGCAGAGGCTTCGAGGGTCTTTGCGTCTACGGTATTGGCCCCGGTGGTGATATGGAGGTCTTTGGCCCAGATGCCTGCGTTGATTTTCACGGCGCGGGAAAGGATGGCAAGGCTTTCCGTTTCTTTTCCGCCAAGGCCTTTCCCTTCAATGAGGATGTCTCCTCCTGTGATGTCGAAGCGCTGCAAATGGTCTTCTCCGTCATAGACGGGTTTCCCTGTGGTGAGGAAGGCTTTGCCTGTATTGATGAATCCGCCTCCGTTTACGGTGATGCCGTTC
>ERZ894220.573-NODE-573-length-25391-cov-15.284_pt1 | contig 25391 bp, 22 predicted proteins | sample MGYA00380292_ERZ894220 | MGnify/ENA primary metagenome ERZ894220 (study PRJEB32331, sample SAMN06328446) | human gut metagenome | biome: human gut microbiome; feature: stool | host: Homo sapiens | collected 2014-12-05 ... | reverse complement strand
TTCTCTTTCTCATTCTTCTCTTTTTTCTCTTGACTTTTTATAGCTGGTCTTTCAAACAAATTTTACGGAAGCTCTCTTGAAAAATCCTGAAAATACGTTTTCCGTTAAAAAAATCTCCTCTTGTCCGCAAGCGGTCTTTATAGTACAATGATCATGAGCGAAAAGTCCATATTGTGAAACAGTTATCAATCTCTGCAATACCTTGCAAGGAAAGGAGCGCAAACCATGGCGCAACATGTTTTAGATGAAGCTCAGCGCTGTCTCAACTGCAAAGTTCCCCAGTGCCAGAAGGGTTGTCCCATTCACACCCCTATTCCTGAAGTTATTCAGCTTTTGCTGAACGGTCATTTGGATGACGCTGGCTGGAAACTGTTTGAAAACAACCCGCTCACTACCGTGTGCAGTCTGGTATGTAATCACGAAAAACAGTGTGAGGGGCACTGCGTCCTGGGACGAAAGGGTGCTCCCGTTCATTTTTCTACCATCGAAAATTACATTTCCAGCACTTATTCCAGCAAAATGGTGCGTGGACCCGCTCCCTCCAACGGCATCCGTGTAGCAATCGTTGGGTCGGGGCCTGCTGGACTGACCATTGCCGTCATTCTGGCACGCAAGGGATACCAGGTAACAATTTTCGAAAGCAAAGACAAAATCGGCGGCGTTCTGCGTTATGGAATTCCGGAGTTTCGTCTTCCCAAAAGTGTTTTGGATGATTTCGAGTACCGTCACCTGCGGCTGAAAGGCATCAAAGTTCGTCCTAATACCGTGATCGGCGGTGCCATTGGCATTGACGATTTATTCCGGGATGGATACAAGGCCATTTTTATTGGAACGGGTGTGTGGCAGCCCAACACGCTTCACATCAAGGGAGAAACTCTGGGGCATGTCCATTTCGGCATCAATTATCTGAACAATCCGGACAGCTACCATCTGGGCGAACGAGTGATCGTCATCGGCGCTGGCAACGCCGCGATGGATGTAGCGCGCACAGCACTGCGGAAAGGTGTGCGATATCTGCAATGCTTCTCACGAGATAGCGGCGTAGCTGCCTCCAAGCACGAATTCGAATACGCTGTTCTGGAGGGTGTAGAGTTTGTTTACAATAAGGCGCCTGTGGAAATTGTCGATGAAGGCGTTTTATTCGCTGATGTAGTTCAAAAAGAGGATGGGACACGGGAATTGCTGCCTGGTTCCGAACAACTTTATCCGGCAGACAGCGTCATTATTTCCATTAGTCAAGGTCCGTTGAACCGGATTGTGAACAGCACCAAAGGCATCGGAACCAATCCCCGGGGCTTGATTGAGGCCGACGAAAGCGGTCACACCACCCGACCGGGAATTTTTGCTTCCGGTGATGTGGTGAATGGAGCGAGAACCGTAGTGGAAGCCGTAGCGCATTCCAAAATTGTGGCGCAAGCCATGGATGATTATATGCAATCGCTTCCCAAAGACTGAGCATTACAAAAAGAGCGGAGACCCAGGGGTCTCCGCTCTTTTTAATGGATTATCTTTGCTCTGCCAGATACAGAGACAACTCGTTTGATAATGCGGTTAGCGCATCGTCTACTGAAATACTTTCTGCAGCCAAATCTTTCGCATACACCAGAATGTGCTGTTGAATGGTACGATCCATTATCACCGGTGTTTTGAGTTCATCGATCAGTGTTTGGAATTTTCCTTTGTAAAGAGCCCAATCCTTGGATTCCTGTGCCCGTGCCAGGCTGGCATCCAGTGCCGCTTGACAGACCGGCATTCCCTCGTCTTCATAGAGAACAGATTGGATGTCCTCGCTGAGCAGCATCCGGACAAATTCCAGTGCCTCGTCCTGCTTCTTACTGGCAGCATTGACCGCTACCATACAGGCCGGAAGGAACGCCCCGTCGCATAATCCAGGCTGTAAGACAGCATTGAATTCACTTCGCTCAAAGCTGCCATTCAAAATGCCGCCCAGATACCGCCCGCCCGCCGACGGCAGTACCAATGGAGTTGTCATCAACGTACGCCCAAAGCGTGCTCGCCCACAGTTGACATATTCCTGCAGTTCATCCGCTGAGATGACTACATCTCCTCCGCTTCCGCCCGCGGTGACATTTTCCGTGGGAGTTTCGGGATATTCATCCATATTGTAATAACTGCCTACATCTGCGATAAACTCCAAAGCCTGTCGCAGTGCATCTTCATCCAGTTCTCCATTTTGCAGAATTGCGTTCATACTGGTTTGGAGTGTAAAATCCACAAGCTTCTCCAGGCTTAAGAAGGAGAAGGCATAAGCCTGTTCATCTTCGAGCGGCGTGTAATACGCCTCGTCCTCTACGGTTGTGTTCGGCCGGGGAGCCCACTGATGAATGAGCGTGCGCAGGTCCTCTAAGCTATCCAGATTTTCCACTGTCCCCGCATCTCCAAAGATTACAGGAACTTTGAAACGCGCTGGGAAAACGTAAGTTTCATTTTCCCGGAAGAAAGAATTGCTTACCGACGGGACCAGAGCCTCTTTGTCCAGCACAGAGGACAGATCAGCAAAGATTCCCTTTTGTGCATAGCTCTCAAAACGATCCACGCCATCCAGAATTAGTACATCCGGCCCCTGACCGGCCAAAAGTTCTGTGTTGAGCTGGCGAAGCACATCTTCTACGCCAGCTTCATCGCCATCCTCCAGCGCATAAGTGTACTCAACCTCTACGGAAGGATTGGCAGCGCCAAACTGTACCGCAGCCGCCCGAGCAGTATCATTGTTATACAGACTCCAGATGCTCAGCGTTTCCCCGTCGTCCGGTACGGGCGTTGTATAATCCTTGTAATAGCGATATACTTCACTGACATAATTTCCATTTTTATCTGAAACAGCTAATGTAATTATAAAGGAGCCGTCGTCCAGTGCCAAAAGGCTTTGAATGGACGAGTCCGGCAAAGCAAAGGTAAACGTGGAGGCTTCCAGAATGGTTTCCAGCTTACTGCCGCCCGGCGCCAGCTTGTGTATCCCCTGCGAGTTGGCAAAATAAGCAGCGGCCTGGTCATCTACAAACAGGGCCGCATCACCGCTGATCCCTGTAAGTTCTTCTTGCAGCATGGTCAGCGTCCCCTCCGAATCAATGGATTGAAGCTGATAACATTGCCGTTCACCATTAAAATTCAGAATATAAAGAGTCCCGGATGATTCACAAAAGGTCAGGAACTGCGGATATTCTGCTGTATTTTTCACTTTTTCGCCTGTAGAAAGGTCAAACACACCGCTTTCCGTTGGAGAATCCATCAATGCGGTTGTCATCTGACCGTCTGCATCCGTGGTTTGCACCGAATATCCTTCACCTGTCACCGGCATTCCCACCGCCGCAAAGGCCCTTTGCCCAGACATCAATTGTACTCTCTGAATCACTCCTTCTTCGGGAATTGTCAGCGAAAGTTGCCTGACAGTATCATCGGTATTCACCAGCCAATCGTTTTTCGTAATACCATCGGGTGACCCCTCGGCCAAAAGCGTTCCATCGCTGGCCTGGGAAACACCGGTGATCGTTGCACCATTCATTTGCTCCAACCAATTCAGTTCTTCTCGCTGCCAGGTGTCCCCATTATCCTGCGAAGTAAACTCGCATAAATGGTTTTCCTCCATTCCATACCATTGTAAAGATCCGTCTGAAGAAAGAGAGAAATCAATTTGATACAAGCCTTGTGCCGGTGTGATTCTTTCTTCTACCCAACGCCCTGTTTCTGCTGTTTGCTCTGGCTGGGAATTGCTCTCGCTTTTGGCACAACCCGCCAGGGATAAAAGTACTGTCGCGGATACAATCGCGCTAAGCGCACGCCTTGCTCCATTCATAAAAGCACCCCATTTCCTGTGTGATACAATCAGAATACCCTCTCTGTCTTGAAAAAGCCTGAAAACTTTTTGATGCTTTGAGATTTCTTAAAGACAAGTGCGTTATAATAAGTAGGATATCAGATTTTTTCCGAGGTGCAACCATGCGTGTTTTGATGATTGAAGACGACGAGGAACTTTGCAACGCTGTAAAAGCAAGTTTAACCGTTCAGGGGATGGACGTGGATATCTGCCATGACGGCGCTGAGGGATTAGAATATCTGCATCAAAACATTTACGATGTGTGCTGCCTGGACCGAATGCTGCCTCATATGGACGGGTTGACTCTGTTGCGCAAAGCCCGGGCTGCAGGTATTCTGACGCCTGTGTTGATTCTCACCGCACTCTCCCGCATTGGTGACCGGGTGGACGGTCTGGATGCCGGTGCTGACGACTATTTGATAAAACCTTTTGACATGCGGGAATTGCTGGCGCGGCTGCGGGCCCTTGCACGCCGTCCGGCACCTTTGGCATCCGCCGCTGTGCTTCAAACCGGCAGCCTGACCCTGGATCTGTCACAAATGACCCTGGAAGGCCCAGCTGGTCGTGTCGGGTTATCCCCCAAAGAATGTGACTTGCTGGAGGCCTTGATGCGCCATCCCGGCCAGCTGATGGGGCGGGCCGTTCTGTTGGGGCGCGTGTGGGGAATGGACTCCCAAGTAGAAGAAGCCAGTCTGGACAGTTATATTCATTTTGTACGCCGGCGGCTGCGAACCGTGGGAGCACTGGAAACAGTAACCACTGTCCGCGGTGCCGGATACCGTCTGGAGGGCGCCCCATGTTAAAGCCGCTGCGAATACGTCTGACATTGGTTTTCTCCTGCTTGTCCGGACTGATTTTACTTCTGGCACTGGCAATCACTTACGGAATGTCTGTCCAGCAATATCGTGAAAGCCAGGAAGCTCTTTTCATGCAGACGTTTTCTTCTGTACGGGAAGAACTGAACAAATCCGGCAACATTTCCGACACTTGGCTTGCACAGCAGGAGCGTTCAGGCTCCATTTTAATTTGGATCAGCGATAACGGGATTCCTTTTCATTTTAGCGGTATTTGGCAACCACCCACCGACCGTGACGAACTGGCGTCACTTGCCCAGGAACAAGCTGTGCAGGCTGGTCTGTCCGGTATGGTGGATGGCTTTCGATCAGATTTGACTGTTCGCGGCACGCAGGGCGAGGTTTATTCCGGTGCAGTCGCTTATCTTGGATGCCCTCATCCATTGTGCCTTGTAATGTTGCTGGCAAAAGCTCCACAAACAATCCATCTGTTAAAATTGGCTGGTATTTATATCAGCATTGCGTTGATTGGTCTCTGTGCGCTGGCCGCAGTCAGCTGGCTTTTAGCTGGTCTTGCTTTGCGCCCCACCGCAGAAGCCCTGCGCCGTCAAACAGAATTTGTTGCCGCGGCCAGCCATGAACTTCGCAGTCCTTTAACAGTGATTAAGGCCAGTCTCAGTGCCGCTCTGGTCGACAAAAATCATATTCAAACAAGTTTTTTAGAGACTGCCCGGGATGAATCTGACCGGATGGCTCGCCTGATTGACGACCTGCTGATGCTTGCCGGAAGTGACGCCGGCACCTGGAGTATTCGCAGAGAAGAGGTGGAGCTGGACACTTTTTGCATTGAATTGTACGAACGGTTTCATCTGATTTGCCAAAATCAGGGACACTTACTGACGTTGGATCTTCCTGACGCTCCGTTGCCCCATGTGACGCTTGATCAGGAGCGAATCACTCAGCTGATTGGTATTTTAATTTCCAACGCCTGTTCTTACACTCCCTCAAGTACACCAATTGAAATTTGTGTCCGCAGTCAACAGTCCTATGTCGAACTGGCCGTACAAGACCATGGCCTCGGAATTTCAGACGAAGAAAAGGAAAAAGTGTTCCGCCGCTTTTACCGAACAGACGCCAGCCGCACCGACAAACGGCATTTTGGGTTGGGGCTGGCCGTGGCAGCTGAGCTGGCTGAGTTACACGATGCCACCCTAATCATACGTGACACACCTTCTGGCGGAGCAACTTTTGTATTGCAACTCCCCCTTTAACACTTTTTCTTTTCTTTCAAACGCGCTATAATGAAAAAAGCCGATTCGCAAATCGGCATACCTCAAAAAGGAAGTGTCAGCGATGGTTTCAAGAGAGAGCGCTTTGGCGCTGGTCAAAAAATACAATCAGGAGCCCTTTCATTTGCAGCACGCATACACAGTGGAAGCGGTGATGCGCTGGTTTGCCAACGATTTGGGATACAGCGACGAGGCAGATTTCTGGGCAATGGCTGGACTGCTGCACGATGTGGATTTTGAAAAGTATCCGGAGCAGCATTGCCAGAAAGCGCCGGAACTTTTGGCAGAGATTGGCGCAGACGAAGCGTTGGTGCATGCCGTTTGCAGTCACGGATACGGCCAGTGCTGTGACGTTGAGCCCCAGCATGAGATGGAAAAGGTATTGTTCGCCTGCGATGAACTGACTGGATTGATCGGTGCTGCTGCTCGAATGCGTCCTTCCAAAAGCGTGCAGGACATGGAACTGTCCAGCTTAAAAAAGAAGTTTAAGGACAAGAAATTTGCTGCTGGCTGTTCCCGCGATGTCATTCGGCAGGGAGCTGAGATGCTTGGCTGGGAACTGGATGTACTCTTGGACAAAACGCTGTGTGCCATGCGCGCAAGTGAAGCGGATATTGCCGCACAGATGGATCTTCATTAAATAAAGGAACAAAGGCGACCGGTGCAATGCACCGGCCGCCTTTGTTTTATTTTTTCCCTGGAAAGACCACTGTAATACAAGTGCCCTTGCCCGCTTCGCTCTCCAAATCAATTTTTGCATTGTGCAAAATCGCGATGTGTTTGACAATCGCCAAACCAAGGCCGGTTCCGCCGGTTGCCTTGCTTCGACTTTTGTCTACACGGTAAAAGCGTTCAAATACTCTCTGCTGGTGTTCCGGTGCAATACCGATTCCATTGTCCTTCACACACAATTCCACACCGCCGGGCACATTGGAAACTGTCACTTCCACTTTGCCGCCCGGACGATTGTATCGAATGGCATTGTCGCACAAATTTTGACACAGTTCCGTCAGCAAACCTCGACTTCCCTGCACTACTGCACTTTCCGTCTGCACCGAGAGCAGCAGATAAGCCTTACGCGCTGCAGGCTGCAAATCCTCCACACATTCACTGGCAACCGCGGCCAGGTCCACCGGCTCCATGATCAGTTTCTTGGCACCGTCCTCGCTTGCATCATCCAACTCTGACAGCTGGATGATATCGCCTACCAGCGCCATCAAACGAGCCGCTTCTTTCCGGATGCGGCCTGCAAAACCGACCACATCTTCCGGCTTTGCCATGCCCGTTTCAATCAATTCCGCATAACCGGAAATACTGGTCAGAGGAGTCTTCAACTCATGGCTCACATTGGCGGTAAACTCCCGCCGAAGCTTTTCGCCATTCTGCCGGTTTTTCTGATCCAGAGCAATCGCTTTTGCAAAAGGCTCCAATTCTTTGTACGGCACATTCTCCTCTACGTCGTCCAGATTATCTGCCATGGTTTGGATGGGACGGATCAACTGCCTTGTGAACAGGAATGCCGCCAACACTGAAATCACAAGAATCAGGACACAGCAGGCTAAAATCGCAGGAAGTGCGTCGTTGTAAATGGAAAAAAAGTTCTGTGCTTCCATTGCTACGCGAAGAACATTTCCGTCAGACAACAGAACCGCGTAATAATAAGTATCATATCCCAGCGTTTCCGACATTCGCTGTGCCGATCCCTCGCCGCTTTCCAAAGCCTGACGTACTTCTGTCCGGTCCAGATGGTTCTCCAGCTGATCCGAGCTCTGGTTTTCAAACAAAACCGTTCCGTCCGGCGCAATCAGTGTGATGCGTATCTCCCCACCGCCGAACAGGCCGATGTCCTCGGGATTTTCCAACTTGTCATAGGCCAGCGCTATATCATGCGCGGTCAGCTGCAAATCGTAAAGAACCTGTTTTTTAAAAACGCTGTGAAACATTGCCATGCAGAACACAGCGGTCAAAACCATTGCGGCCAGGCCTATGGCCACCAGGCGGCCGGTGATTTTCTCCGAAATGCTTTTTTTCATTCCCCGGCCTCTTCTCTCTCACTCAGGCAATATCCCACCTTGCGCACGGTTCGCACCAAACCGCCTGCCTCACCCAGCTTCTGCCGAAGCGTACGTACATGCATATCCAGTGTACGGCTCTCTCCGAAAAATTCCGTGTCCCATACCTCTTTCATAATGGTCTCCCGGGGCAGAACCTTTTCCGCATGGCTCAGCAGAAGGCGCAGCAGCGAGTACTCTTTATATGTAAGAGAGACCTCTTTGCCACTCACCTGCACTGTATGGGTCCCTTCATCCAGACTGATGGGACCGTACTGCATTTTTTCCTCCTGCTTTTTCTCAGCGCGGCGCAAAACAGCCTTGATTCGGCTTATAAATTCCATGACGCCAAAGGGCTTGGAAATATAATCGTCCGCTCCGCAATCCAGCCCGGTGACCACATCAATCTCGCTCGCCTTGGCCGTTACCATGATGACCGGAACACTTCTGGCCGGGCCGCCAGCCCGTAAACGGCGCAGAATGGAAAAGCCATCCTCTCCCGGCAGCATCACATCCAGTACGATCAGCTGCGGTACCTGTTTATGGCACTCCTCCAAGCAGGCTTCTCCATTTTCAAAGCCCTTGACCGTGTAACCGCTGTTCTGCAGGGCATATTCTTCCAAGCCGCGAATGCTGGCATCATCTTCCACAATATAAATCATTTGATTTCCTCCGATTCCGTCATTGGCGGGAACACATAACGCGCACGATATTTTTCAATGCGCTTTTTAAAATCTTCGCTTTCCTCTGTTTTCATTTTACCCAAATATTCATGGGTGTCAAAACTGTCGTGGGCCACTTCAATCAAAGCGACCGCCACGTTGCTGCAATGATCAGCCACACGTTCGTAGTTGTTGAGCAAATCTGACAGAATAAACCCAAGCTCTATGGTACACTCACCGTTTTGCAGCCGGGCTACATGGCGCGCCTTCATTTCACGTACCAATTCATCCACCACCTGTTCCAGCGGCTCAATCTTTTCTGCGTCCTGCAGGTTTTGGTCCACGAAAGCAGCAACGGTTCGGTTTACAATCTCCTGAATGGCTGCCTCCAGCACATCCAGCTCTGCCACTGCACTTTCTGAAAACTGAAGGTCTTTTTCATGAATTTCTATGGCCGTCTTGCGCAAATTCATGGCATGATCGCCGATTCGTTCAAAATCTCCAATGGTATGCAATAAAACCGAGCTCTCATGGCTGTCCTCAAGCGTCATACTGCGGCTGGACAGCTTCACAAGATAGGTTCCCAGCACATCTTCATACCGATCGATTTCTTCTTCTCCTGCATTGATTCGGTCCGCAAGCGTTTTATCCCAACGATGGGTAAGCGACATTGCCTGGAGCAATCCGGTACGGGCCGCATCCGCCATTTTGTCAGTCAATGCACGGGCGCGCTCCACTGCCAGCGCAGGCGTGGCCAGAAGGCGCTCGTCCAAAAGCTGAACCGTTTCCGGCTTTTTCCCGTCGGGAATGGTAAGAACCGCCAATTTTTCCAGCTGGCGATTAAAGGGCAGCAGTACTGCTGTGGCCAGCAAGTTAAATACAGAATGAACTACCGCAATTCCTGCGGCATTGACCGTTTCGTTCACAAAAGAAAAGTGTACAAGTGAATTCAGGCCGTAAAAAGCCACCAGGAAAATCGTCACACCGATCACATTAAAATACAAGTGCACCATTGCAGCCCGCTTGGCATTTTTGTTCGCGCCGATGGAAGAGATCAATGCCGTAACGCAAGTGCCGATGTTTTGTCCCATAATAATGGGAATTGCGCTTCCGAACGTAATACTTCCCGTGATGGCCAGTGCTTGCAAAATACCCACGCTGGCACTGGACGACTGAATGATAGCGGTCAAAAGAGCGCCCGCCAGCACGCCCAGAATCGGATTGCTGAACATCGTGAACAAAGCGGTGAATTGAGGTACATCTGCCAAGGGCTTTACTGCTGTGGACATTGTCTCCATTCCGCTCATCAAAATCGAAAAGCCGAGAAGGATGGTCCCCACGCCCTTTTTCTTTTCATTCTTTACAAACATATAAAGAATGATTCCGATAAATGCCAAAAACGGCGCAAAACTGGTTGGTTTGAGCAGCTTGATCCAGAAGGCGTCACCTTCCAGCCCTGACAAGCTCAAAATCCAGCTGGTGACCGTTGTGCCCACATTGGAACCCATGATGATTCCCACTGCCTGATGAAGCTGCATCAGACCACTGTTGACAAAACCTACCACCATCACCGTAGTGGCACTGGACGATTGAATAATTGCTGTGACAACCAGTCCTAAGAAAAAGCCCTTGAGCGGATTGTCTGTTAATTTGCTCAAAATCGCCTGCAAACGGTTTCCCGCCTGCTTTTCCAGCGCCTTGCCCATGACGTCCATGCCAAACAAAAACATAGCCAGGCCGCCCATCAGGGCCAAAACGTTGAAAAGATCCATATTTAAATTCTCTCTCTTTCACCTGTCCTAATTCTTTACCTTAATTATTGTAAAAGAGCACATGTAAAATTCACGACCGTATTTTTGTAAAATACATGTAAAGTTTACAAGAATTTTTCTTTTTCCGTTTCTCTTTACGCATTTTTTGCAAATTTATGACCAAATCATGGTAGTTGCCAATGCAAAAGAACGGTATGCTAAATATGCCCCGAGAGAAAGCATGAGCCCGGCGGGTGCCGGGACCGGCGGGTGCCGGGATGAGAAAAGGAGGATGTAAAGATGAAACGCACTTCAAAAGTATTGGCAGTTCTGACGATTGGCGCAATGCTGCTGGCCGGCTGCGGCCAGAGCACCAGCTCTTTCGAAGCGGCAAGCTCCGCTGAGCAGAGCACCGCAGCCACCTCCAGCTCCGCAGTATCGGAGCTGTCCGGTAAGGTTGCCACTGGGGGGTCTACCAGTATGGAAGCTGTGATTGGCGCCTTCCAGGAAGCGTTTGCTGAAAAATATCCCGATGTGGACGTTACTTATGATCCCACCGGAAGCGGCGCCGGCATCACCGGTGCACAGGAAGGCAGCTTGGATATCGGCCTTTCCAGCCGCGCAGTGAAAGAAGAGGAAACCGGTGTGACCGGGACGACCATCGCGCTTGATGGCATCGCCATCATCGTAAACAGCGAGAATCCTGTTGCCGACTTGTCCTTGGAGCAGATGGCCGGTATCGCCAAAGGCGAAATCACCAACTGGAGCGAAGTTGGCGGCGATGACGCGGAAATCGTCTTCATCGGTCGCGAGGCCGGCAGTGGCACACGCGATGGCTTTGAAAGCATCGTCGGTGTGGAAGACGAGTGTGTGTACTCGGAAGAGCTGACCGCTACTGGTGCCGTGATTGCTAAAGTGCAGTCCAATGCCAATGCCATTGGTTATGCTTCCCTGTCTGCCCTGGATGACACCGTGAAAGCGGTCACCGTGGAAGGCGTTGCTCCCAGTGAGGAAACCGTACAGGATGGCACTTACAAAATTCAGCGTCCGTTCGTGTTCGTAACCAATGATTCCACCCCGTTGAGCGAGACTGCTCAGGCCTTCTTTGATTTTGCTCAGAGCGACGAGGCGGACGAATTGATCCGTGCGGCCGGCGCCGTTCCCCTGTCCTGACATTCAACGCAAAAAACCGAAACCCGGCCGGCAATGCTGGCCGGGTCTTTTTTAGGAGGACGCACCCATGCGAATCAAAAAACTGATTGAAAATGTGATGAATGCCATCTTTTTCTTTTGCGGCATGGTCGCCATTCTGTCAGTGGCACTCATCACCGTTTACATGTTCGTCTCCGGCATCCCTGCCATCGTGGAGATCGGCCCCATTGACTTTTTATTCGGCACGGTTTGGAAAAGCACGGCTAAGGAGCCCAGCTTCGGCATTCTTCCCTTTATTCTGACCAGCATATGGGGCACGCTCGGCGCTGCCATCATCGGCGTACCTGTAGGAATTCTGACCGCTGTATTTCTTTCAAAAATTGCTCCCCGCAAACTGGCTGCACCGGTAAGCGCTGCAGTTGAGCTGCTGGCCGGCATTCCCAGCGTAGTCTACGGTCTGGTGGGTATGCTGGTGCTGGTTCCTGCGGTTGCCAAAGCCTTTGATCTGGCCAACGGAGCAAGCCTTTTGGCGGCCATTCTCGTTCTGAGCATTATGATTCTGCCCAGCATCATCTCCGTCAGCGTGACAGCTTTGAATGCCGTTCCCCAGGAGTATGAAGAAGCCAGTCTGGCACTGGGTGCGACTCCCACGGAAACTTATTTCAAAGTCAGCATGCCGGCAGCCAAAAGCGGTATTGCCGCCGGAGTGGTACTTGGCATCGGCCGTGCCATCGGCGAGGCGATGGCCGTCATGATGGTTGCCGGTAACGTTGCAAATATGCCGGGCCTGTTCAAGAGCGTTACTTTCCTGACTACCGCAGTCGCCAAGGAGATGAGCTATGCTTCCGGTTTGCAGCGTCAGGCTTTGTTCAGCATTGCGCTGGTGCTTTTCCTGTTCATCATGCTCATCAACGGCGTTCTGAACAGTGTACTGAAGCGGGGTGACAAAGATGAGAAATAAATCAAGAATTGTGTGGGACGCTGTCCGCAAAGTACTTGTTTACGCTGCCGCCGGACTTACAATGCTACTACTTATTGGCATCATCGGCTATGTACTCTACAAAGGACTGCCCCAGTTGAGCTGGCAGCTGATTACCAGTGTTCCCAGCGTTACCAAAAAAATTGACGGTATCCTTCCCTATATTTTGAACACTTTGTATGTGATTGTTCTGTCTCTGCTGATTGTTCTTCCTCTGGGCGTCGGAGCGGCGGTTTATCTGACTGAATACGCCCAAAACCGGAAGTTGATCCGCACCATTGAATTCACCACCGAAACTTTGGCCGGTATCCCCTCCATTATCTATGGCCTTGTGGGCATGCTGATCTTCTGCCAGAAGCTCGGCTTCCAAAGCAGTCTGCTGGCTGGCAGCTGTACTCTGGTGGTGATGACCCTTCCCACCATCATTCGAACCACACAGGAAAGTCTGAAGACCGTTCCTGAAAGCTATCGTGAAGGCGCGCTGGGCCTTGGTGCCACTAAATGGCACATGGTGCGCACCATCGTTCTTCCTTCCAGCGTAGACGGCATTGTCACCGGCTGCATTTTGGCAGTAGGCCGCATTGTGGGCGAGAGCGCCGCGCTTTTGTTCACCGCCGGTTTTGGCAAGGTAGTAGCCGACAACATCATCGCTGCTTACAGCCGCAGCGGCGCTACCCTTTCTGTTGCGCTGTATATGCTTGCCTTTGAGGAGGGCAACTTTGACGTGGCTTGGGCCATTGCGGCACTGCTGATGTGCCTTGTGCTGGTCATCAATCTGGCGGCTCGTTCTGTACGGGCCAAAGCGTCCAAAAAACATTGAGGAGGACCATTTTATGGAACAGAAACCCATCATTCAAACGAAAAATTTGACGCTGCACTACGGCGATTTTGAGGCGCTGAAAGACATCGATATGGATATTATGGAACGGCAGGTAACGGCTTTCATTGGTCCGTCCGGCTGCGGCAAAAGTACTTTTCTGAAGACGCTCAACCGCATGCAGGATCTTGTTCCCGGGGTTCGCATCAACGGTGATGTAACCTTTCACGGCAAAGACATTTTTGCCAAAGACGTGGATGTGACCTGGCTTCGCAAAAAAATCGGCATGGTTTTCCAAAAGCCCAACCCCTTCCCCATGAGCATCTATGACAACATCGCCTATGGACCGCGGCTGCACGGTCATCCCAGCCATGCAGAACTGGATGCGATTGTGGAGAAAGCTCTGCGTGGCGCGGCCCTTTGGGATGAAGTAAAAGACCGGCTGAAGAAAAGCGCGCTGGGACTTTCCGGTGGTCAGCAGCAGCGTCTTTGCATTGCGCGTGCACTGGCGGTGGAACCGGAAGTTCTGCTGATGGACGAACCCACCAGCGCATTGGACCCCGCCAGCACCATGAAAATCGAAGAGCTGATGACGCAGCTCAAGCAGCAGTACACTGTGGTCATCGTCACCCACAACATGCAGCAGGCTGTGCGCATCAGCGACAAATGCGCGTTTTTCCTGGTGGGCGAGCTTGTAGAAATGGATGACACGCAACGTATTTTCGCAAACCCGGCCGACAAACGCACCGAAGATTACATCAGCGGCCGTTTCGGTTGATCAGGAGGATGGAATATCATGCAGACACGTACTGAATATCTTTCTCAGCTTTCTCAACTGGACCAGATGGTAAACGCCATGGGTGATCTGGTCTCCTCTTCCCTGGCGCAGGCTCTGCAGGCATTGTGGAGCAGCGACCATGCACTGGCGCAGACCATTGCCTCGCAAGACGATGCCATCGATGACAAAGAGCGCGACATTGAGCACCTTTGCATGACACTGCTGCTTCGGCAACAACCGGTAGCTTCCGATCTGCGGCAGGTAAGCTCAGTGATGAAGCTGGTTTCCGATCTGGAACGCATCGGCGACCACAGCGCAGACATTGCAGAAATTGTAGAACATCTGGCGTCCGGGAGCTATGTTCCGGACAAACTCAAAAAAATGGCTGAAAATGTACAGCACATGGTTCGCGATGCAGTTGCTGCATTTGTGCAACATGACACTGTCCTGGCAAATGCCGTGATTGCCAAGGATGATGAAGCAGATGCCGACTTTGTCTCCATTCGGCAAAGCATTGCTGCACACATTGTAAAACAGCCTGCGGATACGGATGCCGCACTGGATTCTTTTATGATTACCAAATATCTGGAACGCATCGGCGATCATGCGGTCAATGTGGCGGAATGGGTATCCTTCTGCCATGACGGCGAATACAAAAACGGTCCTCTGCTGTAAAAAGACAAACGAAAAAGCAGCGTGTATTTTTCAATACACGCTGCTTTTTTGTGCGTATTCTTGAAGCATGTCCCGAGCGAATCGTTTCAGCTCTGTCTGATCGATTTGATTTTCATGCCATAGGCTCTGCGAAAATCCGTCGACCAAATGCTGTTTACGGATACATTTGATGCAGATAATGCTCAACCTGCGCGCGTGTCGGAAGAGACTCAATCGCTCCCTTTTTCTGAACACAAAGCCAGCCTGCGATATTCCCGGCGCGAAGAGCCTCCCGCAAAAGCAGCTCCGTCAGCTGTGCAGTCGCGGTAACTTCCGCGCGGGACAACGTTGCCAGGAATGCGCCCCAGAATGCGTCACCTGCACCGGTTGCATCCACACACACTGCCTGAAGGCCGGGCAATTCCAGCTGTCCGCCATTCCAATAGCAGCGAACTCCCTTCGCTCCCAGTGTTTCTACCACTACGCTGATCTCGTACTGTTCCATCACCGACGGAATTTGCGCCTCGCCGCCAAGCATCCCGGCTTCCTCTTCCGAAATTTTCAAAAAGTCCACAAAGGGAAGAATTTCCCGCACGGCCTTGGTCGCTGCCTGCTCGTCGTCGTCCCACATTACATTGCGGTAATTCACGTCAAAGCTGACCAGCTTACCGGATGCATGTCCCTGCCGCAACGCATACACCGTGGCGTCATGAGCACTGCCCTTGGACAGTGAACAGGAACCCGCATGAACCAAGTCTGCTTTTTCGAACGCAGGGCATTCCACCTGTTCAACCGTCAAAAGCATGTCTGCTCCCGGTTTGCGCGCAAAGGTAAACGACCGGTCGCCGTGTTCGTCCAAAGTCACAAAAGCCATCGTGGTAACCGCCTGATCCGTCAGCCGCACAACGGGCTGCACATGGTTTTCCCGCAGAGTTTCCAACAAGAAATGGCCAAAATCGTCCTCTCCCAATGTTCCGCAAAAGGCGACCTCGCAGTTATTTCGCGCCAGAGCAATAGCTGCATTGGCCGGGGCGCCGCCTGCCTTTCGAATATAGATGCCCGGTTCATTGCCTGGCAGAAAATCGATCAGCATTTCTCCCACACAGAAAACATTCATTCCCGTGCGCTCCTTTCTATCACAGGCAGGCTTTATAAATTTCCACTACATCCTGCCAGGTCAGCCGGACAAACCCGTCATCCAGAGCTACCTGCCGCACTTTTTTCGCCATCCGTTCGAAGTTCTCGTCTCCAATGCCCAGTTCTGTCAACGTGGAAGGCATCCCCAATTCTTCAAAGAAGAAAGCCGCCGTGCGGTCAATCGCCTCGTTTGCGATGGCGTAAGGGTCTTTGTCCGGTGAAATGCCCCACACATTCACACCATACTCCACAAATTTCTGCAACGTTTCATCCCGCAGCACATACCGCATCCAACGCGGTGTCAGAATTGCCAAGCCCACACCATGGGTGATATCGTAGAAGGCGCTAAGTTCGTGCTCAATGGGGTGCACGGTCCACACATTGGCTTTTCCATCCGCCAGGAAGTCGTTGATGGCCCAGCTGGAGGCCCACATCAGATTGGCGCGCGCCTCATAATTATCCGGCTCTCGCATGGCAATGGGACCGTAATGAATGCAGGTTTTCAGGATGGATGCGGCCACGCGGTCCTGAAAATACGTTCCCTGTGTACGGTTAAAATAGGTCTCCATGGTATGGCTCATAATGTCCGCTGTTCCGGCGGCAGTCTGATTGGCCGGTACTGTGAAGGTATATGTGGGATCCAGCACCGATGCCTTGGGACGCTGCTCTGCTACGCCGCCGCCGATTTTTTCATAGGTTTCCGGGTTGGTGATAACGCCACCGCAGTCCATCTCGCTTCCGGTAGCTGCCAGCGTCAACACACTGAACACAGGCAACACTTTTTGAATTTTGGATTTATCAATGGAAAGATCCCAAGCATCCCCATCGTAATTTGCCGCAGCTGCCACGTACTTGGCGCAGTCAATGCTGCTGCCGCCGCCCACAGCCAGCACCATTTGCAGTGAATGTTCTTTGCAAAGCGCAGCGCCTGCCCGCACGCTGTCCACACGCGGGTTGGGCTCTACACCCGAGAGCTCCTGCCAAGAGATGCCGTTTTCCCGCAGCATCTCCAAGACCTGGTCATACAGGCCTGTCTTCTTAATGCTCCCGCCGCCGTAAACGAGCAAAACACTGTCGCCATACCGTTTCATCTCCGGGCCAAGCTTACTCAGCTGCCCTTTTCCGAAAAAGATTTTTGTGGGGATGTAATAATCGAAATTCAGCATATACAATCCTTCCTTTCTTTATTCTACAGCGAACTGGCTGTTGTACAGATTTGCGTAAAACCCGCCTTTTTTCAGGAGCGTATCGTGGGTGCCCTGCTCCACAATGTGACCTGCGTTCATCACGAGAATCACATCCGCCGACTGAATCGTGGACAGGCGGTGTGCCACTACGAAGCTGGTGCGCCCCTGCATCAGCTTCTCAAAAGCCTGCTGAATCAGCATTTCAGTGCGGGTGTCAATGCTGGATGTGGCTTCGTCCAAAATCAGCATATCCGGCTGGCAAAGCATAATGCGCGCAATGCACAGCAACTGTTTTTGACCTGCCGAGAGGTTTCCGCCGCCCGGCTCAATAACCGTATCATAGCCCTGCGGCAAGCGTTTGATGAATCCATGTGCATAAGCCGCTTTCGCTGCCTTTTGCACTTCTTCCAAAGACGCTCCGGGTTTCCCGTAAGCAATGTTCTCCCGCACGGTGGCATTTTTCAGCCATGTCTCCTGCAGGACCATGCCGTACATTCCACGCAGCGTGTCTCTTTTTAAGGTGCGTATCTCATTTCCATCCACGTAAATCGTACCATCGGACACATCGTAAAAACGCATCAGCAGATTGATAAGAGTGGTCTTGCCGCAGCCCGTAGGGCCAACAATGGCAATGCGCTGACCTGGTTTTACATCCAGATTGAAATTTTCGATCAAAGGCACTTTCGGCGTATAAGAAAAGAACACATCCTCCACGCGCACCGCACCCTGACAGTTCTCAGGCGACAAGGCATCCGGTGCGTCCGGTGTTTCCGGTTCGGCATCCAGAACTGCAAACAAACGTTCGGCGCTCGCCACAGCCGTCTGCATCTGAGTCAAAACGCCCGTCACCTCATTGAATGGCTTAGTGTATTGGTTGGCATACGTCAAAAAGCAGCTGAGCTGTCCCACGGTGATGGCTCCGGAAATGGCCGACAAAGCGCCGAACACTGCCACCGCTGCATACACAATTGCATTGACAAAGCGTGTTCCTGGATTGGTGACCGAAGAATAGAAGACGCTTTTCAAGCCGGTCTCGTACAGTTCATCGCTGATTTTATCAAACTCATCAAAACAGCGCTGTTCATACCCAAAGGCCCGCACAACGCTTTGACCGGCAACCATCTCGTTGATATAACCCGACAATTTTCCCTGCGCTGCACTCTGTGCCCGGAAAAAGCCATCGGTACGCTTGGCCACAAAACTCGCAAACCAGATGGATACCGGCGTAACCAGAACCACTACCAGAGCAATAAAAGGATTGAGAACCGCCATCACGCACAGTGTTCCTAAAATCGTGGCCACACCGGGCAACAACTGTGTTAACCCCTGCAAAAGTCCTTCCGCCACCAGCTCGGCATCATTGACCATTCGGCTGATGATGTCGCCATGAGAGTGACCGTCAATGTACTTTAGCGGTACTTTATTAAGCACAGCAAAAGCATCGCGCCGCAAATCATTTGCGGCCCAAGCGGACACATTGCGGGTACAAACATTCAAGACCCATTGAAATGCTGCTGCAAGAAAAACCGTGACCGCCAAAAGCGCCAGATAAAACACAACGCCTTGATAGTTTACATTTCCCGGACCAAACACTTGGTCAATGGCGCGTCCGATCAGCACCGGTCCCAGCAGCGTAAATACCACATACAGAAGTGCGCAGACAAATCCCGCAATCAGATTCAGACGGTAGGGCTTTGTATACCCCAGCACCCGTTTAATGGTCTCTGTTTTCACTGCGCATCCTCCTCTCCCAGCAGCTTCTGCGAACGGCAGATCTCCCGATACACTTCACAGCTGCCCAAGAGCTGTTCATGAGTGCCGAAACCGCACATACGGCCATCATCCAAAACCAGAATCCGGTCCGCATTTTTGATGGTAGAGGCGCGCTGACTGATCATTACTACCGTCATGCCCCGAGTATCATGATGCAGCGCTTTGCGCAAAGCTGCATCTGTGGCATAGTCCAGCGCGGAAGCAGAATCATCAAGAATTAGAATCTGAGGCTGTTTTGCCAAAGCACGTGCAATGGTCAGGCGCTGCTTCTGCCCGCCGGACAGATTCTTGCCGCCCTCTTCGATGGCTGTGTCCAGACCATTCGGCTTAGAGCGAACGAACTCCGCGCCCTGGGCAGTTTCCAGTGCTTTCCACAGCGCAGCGTCGTCAGCCGTCTCATTGCCCAGCTTCAAATTGGAGCGAACCGTACCGCTGAACAATCGGGCGGTTTGCGGCACAAGACCAACTTTTTGATGCAAATCGGACAGCGTATAGTCGCGCACATCCACTCCGTCGACCTTTACGCTTCCGCCGGTAACATCGTATTCCCTTGCCAGCAGACGTGCCAGCGTAGTTTTGCCGCATCCTGTACCGCCAATGACGCCGAGCGTTTCTCCTTTTTCCAGCGAAAAAGTAATCTCTTCCAGCGCCGCATCTCCGCCGCTGTGATAGCGAAAAGATACATTTTCAAATGCAATGGCCGGTGCGCCTTCCACCGGCAAAGCGCTTTGCGGCACATCCTCCATGCTGGTCTTTTGCTCCAGGATTTGTTCCACGCGTCGGGCGCTGGCCAAGGCGCGTGTTAAAATCACGATGATATTGGCAAGCACAATCAGAGCCAGCAGCGTCTGCGTCATATAATTGACCAAAGCGATGATCTGTCCCTGCTCCAGCAGCCCCTGATCGGTAAAACGAGCACCGAACCACACAATAAACACGATGGCCAGATTGACAATGACCGATGTGATTGGATTGAGGGCCGCAGAAATTTTGCCTACATACACGGTGATGCGTGCCAGTTCATCTCCGGCCGCATCGAAGGTCTCTACTTCACTTTTCTGCCTGGAAAACGCACGGATGACACGCACGCCTTCCAGATTTTCGCCCGCAAGGCGTGAAATACGGTCCTGCCCTTTTTGAATTTGCGTATAATAGGGCACGCTTCGATTCATAATCACATACAAAACTACTACGATCAGCGGAGTGGAAATCAAAAAGATCAGGCCGATTTTCCAGTCGATCATCAGAGCCATTACAATGGATCCCACTGTTAAAAACGGTGCCCGGACTGCCAAACGAATGAACATGTTTACACCGGTCTGCACCTGATTTACATCACTGGTCAGGCGTGTAATCAGTGAATCAGTTCCAATGGCACCGTATTCCCGCTGAGAAAGGCTGAACACGTGGCGAAACAGCTTTTTGCGCAAGCTGCGCCCGAACCCTTGGGCGCACACCGCTGCAAAATACTGACAGATCAGCGCACAGCCCAGACCAATGGCTCCCAGCAGCAACATGAACAGGCCATGCGTTACCACATAGGCACGGTCTCCATTGCGAATTCCCACGTCAATAATATCCGCCATCAAAAGCGGAATCATCAATTCCAAAATTGCTTCGGTTAATTTAAACACCGGCCCTAAAACCAGTTGTTTACGATATCCGTCAAAGCACGCATACAATTCTTTCAAAGAATCTTCCTCCCCATTTTAACCATTTTTTATTTTAGCACACCCCTTTTCCAGTGGCAATTCCTTTGAAGAAAAACGCGTTCCGCCGGCGTTACGTAAAAAAGGAGGAACGCTCTCATGTACAAAATTCTGATCATTGAAGACGATCCGGCCATTTTGGGTGTTTTGCAGCGCACCTTGAAGAAATACGGATACGAACCAATCCCGATTCAAAATTTTCAAAATGTATTGAGCGAGTTTGTCGCCTGTGCGCCGCATCTCGTTTTAATGGATATTGGACTGCCGTTTTACGACGGGTATCACTGGTGTTCCGAAATCCGAAAGCTCAGCCACACACCGGTTTTGTTTCTCTCTTCCGCCAGCGATAACATGAATCTTGTAATGGCGCTCTCTCTGGGAGCTGACGATTTTTTGCCCAAGCCCTTCGATCTGGGTGTGTTGACAGCCAAGATTGAAGCGCTTCTTCGGCGTGCCTATACCTTCAACGGAACCCTTGATGTACTGCGTTGCGGGAATGCCGTACTGGATTTGAAAGGTGCTTGTCTGTATCATGACGATCAAAAACTGGAACTGACCCGGAATGAATTTCGCATTCTGCAGCTTTTATTTCAGAACCTTGGCCACACAGTCTGCCGTGAGGACATGATGCAGGCACTTTGGCAAAGCGATTGTTTCATTGATGACAATACCCTGACGGTCAATATGACGCGGCTGCGCAAGCGGCTGGACAGCATTGGCCTCTGCGGACTGATCCGCACGCAAAAAGGAATGGGCTATATTGTGGAGGAAACCTTATGAGAGATCCATCCGCTCTGCGCTTATTCTTTTCATATTGCCGCAGCATCTGGCGAATTGCCCTCGGCATAAGTGCTGCGCTGATCGGCCTGTATTTTCTGACTGTTTTTTATCATGCTCCCATGGAACTCCCTGTGTACACCACACTGCTTACCGGTGCGGTCTGCGGGGTATTTTTTGCGTCTGGGTTCGCCAGGTTTCTGCGTCGGCATGCGGAACTGCGAACGCTGCTGGCGCAATGCAACACCAAGCTTGCACCGCTGCCACCGCCCGCTTCGCTGCTGGAACAAGACTGGGAGGCAATCGTCCATGCTCTGGAAGTCAATCGCCTTGCCGCCGAACAACGCGATTTTCTTCGCCAGCAAGACGCTTCCGAATATTACACTCTTTGGGCGCATCAGATTAAAACACCGCTGGCCGCTATGCAGCTTCTGATACAGGAAACGCCAGATCTTCCCTGCCGCAGTGAATTCATTCAGGAACTATTCAAGACGGGCCAGTATGTGGACATGGTACTGGGCTACCTTCGGCTTGAGAGCATGCACAATGATCTGGTTCCGCGGACATTGTGTTTGCAGGAAATTATTCACGAGAGTGTTCGGCACGTGTCAACGCTGTTTATCCATAAGAAAAGTGTCCGGTTGATTGTGGACCCAACCGATCTTTTGGTGACTACCGACGCCAAATGGTTGTGCTTTGTGGTAGAGCAAATTTTAACCAACGCCGTCAAATACACGCCGCAGGGAACGGTTCATATTTTGGTGAAGGACGGTGCTTTGCTGGTGAAAGATACCGGAATCGGCATTCATGAGGAAGATCTTCCCCGGATTTTTGAGCGAGGTTTTACCGGATGCAACGGACGGAGCAGCGCACATTCTACCGGCCTGGGTCTGTATTTATGCCGTCAAATCTGCCAACGGCTTGGCCACACGATCACAATCTCTTCTCATCCGGGCCAGGGCACGCAGGTCTGCCTGCGTTTTGACCGGCCGCAGCTTATGATGGATTGATGGTTACAAAAACGTAAGGTACAGCGTTCTTTTTGTAAGCTTATGTTATGGCAAACCATGTGCTGAAAATTTATGATAAATACAACGGGAGTATCCATGCTCTCAAATGCAATATCGGGAGGGCTTCTGAATGCCACTGTTGAAAGTAGAACATCTGCAAAAAATTTATACCACTCGTTTCGGGTCGGCTCAGGTACAGGCACTGAAAGATGTGAATTTCACCGTAGAGAAAGGCGAATACGTTGCCATTATGGGTGAAAGCGGATCCGGAAAAACCACACTTTTGAATATTCTGGCCGCTTTGGACCGTCCCACAGGCGGCGTTGTCCGCCTGGCAGGCAATGACATTACCCAGATTCCGGAAGGGCGTATGGCGCAGTTCCGGCGGGAACATATGGGATTCGTCTTTCAGGACTTCAACTTGCTGGACACCTTCTCTTTACGGGACAATATTTTTCTTCCGCTGGTGCTCTCGCGCCGAGGATACAATGAGATGTCCGCCCGGCTGGATGTGCTTGCGCCCAAACTGGGCATTGCGGACATTTTGCATAAATTCCCTTATGAAGTGTCTGGCGGACAAAAACAGCGGGCAGCTGTTGCCCGTGCTTTGATTACCAACCCGGACATACTGCTGGCGGACGAACCCACCGGCGCACTGGATTCCCGCGCTACGGCGCAACTGCTGGATTTGTTCGGTCATGTAAACCGTGACGGACAAACTATCCTGATGGTAACTCATTCCACGCGGGCTGCCAGCTGTGCGCAGCGTGTATTGTTTATCAAAGATGGCCTGGTATTCCATCAGCTTTATCGCGGCGGACGCACAGACGACGAAATGTATGCCAAAATTGGGGATACGCTGACCATGCTGACCACAGGAGGCGCGTCTCATGTTTGATTTTTATCCAAGACTCGCGCTGAACAACCTGCGAAAAAACAAAGACACTTACTGGCCCTATATGCTCACCAGCATTGTGTGCATCGCAACATATTACATCATGCAGTCCATTGCCATGAACCAGGGACTTTTACAGATCAGTGGCGGAGCGGTGGCTGTTTCCATCTTTTTTCTTGGCACCATCGTCATTGCGATTTTCTGCATCGCACTTTTATTCTATACCAACAGCTTTCTCATCAAACGCCGAAAAAAAGAACTGGGCTTGTATTGTGTGCTGGGCCTTGAAAAACGCCATGTAGCTATGGTGCTGTTTTTTGAAACACTGTTCAGCGCGCTGTTCTGTCTGATTCTTGGACTTGTGTTCGGTGTTCTGTTTTCCAAGGCCTTGTTTCTGGCGCTGCTCTACGTACTGGATTTTTCCACGCCGATTGCATTCAGCATTTCCATCCCCTCTCTGATTACCACAGTGGTTCTGTTCTGCATTCTTTATATGCTGCTCTTTGTATACAATGCCACGCATGTGCAGCGGGCCCGGCCTGTGGAACTTCTGCGCAGCACTCAGACCGGTGAGCGGGAGCCACGAGCTTCCTGGTTGTTGACGCTTTTGGGGATTGTTTGCCTTGGTGGCGGTTACTTCATTGCCGTTACTGTGGGTGATCCTCTGAATGCGCTTCTGCTGTTCTTTGTAGCGGTTCTTTTGGTAATTGCCGGCACCTTCTGCCTGTTCACTTCGGGAAGCATTGCACTTTTGAAGCTGTTGCGCAAAAACAAGCGTTACTATTATCAACCACGCCACTTCATCTCTGTTGCCGGCCTTATGTATCGGATGAAACAGAATGCAGCCGGCCTTGCGTCTATCTGTATTCTCTCCACAATGGTGCTGGTGACGGTTTCCACCACCGTTTGCCTTTACATGGGGCGTGACAACATGCTGGCTTCATTTGCACCTGCCAGCATTAACGGAGAGGTTACGGTGACCGAGGGAGCAGAGCGCACGCCGCAGCAGCTCAGTGCAGAAATTGACACGGCGATGGAACAGGACGAACTTCTCCCTCAGGTAATAGAGGAGCGCTATATCTGGCGCAGCGAAGAGTTCTACGCATTGCATCAGGGGAACCAAATCTCTGCCGCCCCGAACAATTCATCGCAGAAACCGTTTCTGGTCAGTCTGATTCCGCTGGAAGATTATAATTCCATGACCGGACAATCCCTATTCCTCGATGACAGCGAAGCTGTGTTATTCACGAACGACGCTTCTTTTTCCGGTAATACCGTTCAGCTCGGCAATGAAACACTGCACATCACCAAAATGCTCGAGGAATTCGGGCCCTATCGCCGGGATACGCTGACCAATGTCCAAACCGTTTACTTTTTTGTGGTGGCAGACGCCTCACGTATGACACAGCTTGCCAGTGCTGCCGGAGCGCCCGAAGAGCCAATTTTGTATGTTTTCCTAAATATGGCGGAAGACGCCGCGCTCCAGGATTCCGTGATGCAGGCACTTGTGGATCACACACCGCCGGAAACACTTTACAATCTCAGCTCCCGAACCAGCATTACAGAAGAATGGAACAGTTTGTACGGCAGTTTCCTGTTTCTGGGTCTGTTTCTGGGAAGCTTGTTTTTGATGGCCACCGTACTGATTATTTATTACAAACAGATCAGCGAAGGGTTCGATGACCATGACCGTTTCAGCATCCTGCAAAAGGTTGGCATGAGTCGAAAAGAAGTACGCGCGACCATTAACAAACAGATTCTTCTGGTGTTCTTTTTGCCCCTGGCCATGGCCTTCGTCCATATGGTTTTTGCCTACAACGTAATCTGCAACATCCTTGTAATTTTCGGAATGACGAACCGGATGCTGTTTTTGTCCTGCTGCCTGACCACTTTCCTTGTATTTGCCCTATTGTATTTGGTAGTTTATCGTCTTACTGCCCACACCTATTACCGCCTTGCAGGCGCCTAAAAGAAAGGAGTTCGAAATGAAAAAAGTCTTTCTGTCCGTTTTCTTCCTGTGTTTTGCAGTGCTTAGTTCTCTGTTTCTCATTGGGAAGCACAGTGAGCACGAATGATCCGTTTTGACAGTCAGGACCCCCGGCTAAGCCGGGGGCTTGAGTAAGCCCTGGAAGGGCATAATA
>ERZ894220.560-NODE-560-length-25712-cov-14.7653_pt1 | contig 25712 bp, 19 predicted proteins | sample MGYA00380292_ERZ894220 | MGnify/ENA primary metagenome ERZ894220 (study PRJEB32331, sample SAMN06328446) | human gut metagenome | biome: human gut microbiome; feature: stool | host: Homo sapiens | collected 2014-12-05 ... | reverse complement strand
TCTCTTTACACTCCCCGGCATAGCCGGGGGTTGCCTTTGCGCTAAAGCTAACAAAGCAAAACGCGGAGGCCTCAAAAGGCCTCCGCGTTTTCTTTTAGGCAAACAACTGTTTTACCCGATCCCAAAACGTCGTATCTTGTGAACCATTCGTGGACTCTGTTTCTTGCAACTGCTCCGAATCCTGCTTCGGGCCTTCTACTTTCATGACAAATTTTACGCTGGCGCGCACATTCTCGCCTGCTCCGGTATAGCTGGTGTAGGCATTTGCCTGCTCTTCCAGCGCGTCCGCAATTTGACGCACCTGGTCCAGCTGCACTGCGTCCAGTTCTCCTGCTGCTTGGTCTGTTTTGTTTTTAAACTCGCTGGTTCCATTTTGCAGAATATTGGCTCCGCCTGCCAATTCAGTTGTTCCGGCCTGGAACTGCGCAATCGCACTCTTTACCAATTTGCTGGAGGAAGAAAGCTGCTCCAACCCGCTCTGCAGGCTGCCTGCACCGCTGTCAAGCTTCTTGGCGCCTTCCGCCAATGCGCCGGCCCCCGTCTGAATCTGACCAACACCACTCAACAGTTCATCCGCACCATTTTTCAGCTGCACCGCACCGCCGTACAATGTAGCGGAATTATCCTGTTCATTGTACAGTTTTCCTGTCATTTCGTTCATCATTGCAAGCAAATTTGCAGCATCGCCGCTCACTGTTGTGAATGTTTGTTTCAACCCGGTAGTGTCCATGCCTGCCAAAGGCGCCAACGTTTGCTGTACCGTCTGCGCCTGTGCTCCCACTGCCATCTGAACCGCCTGATTGGCCGCGGCTGCGTCCTGTGAGGCGTCATATCCGGCCGCACTATCCACAGCGGAAAGGATCGCTTCTCTCTGCTCAGGACTTAAAGTTGTATCCGCATCCAGAACCGCCTGCACGGACGCTTTACATTGTTCTTTTGCCGCAGCAGAGGCATTTGCCGCCGCGCTTACCACCGCATTCTGAGCAGCGCTTCCGCCGTCGGAAGCTGCGCTGGTCAGCGCTTGTGTCACAGTACCTACCGCGGCCTGCAGCGAGTCGGTTTCCGGAACACCGGCAATTGCCTGCTGCGCTGCCTTCATCTCTTCGTTCAGTTTCTGCTGAAGCGTTCCCGCTGCAGAGAGTCCCGGCAAGAGGGATTGATCCAGTTGTTCTTTTAAAACACTGGCACCATCATCCAGCTGAGCTGCACCTGCTTGCAGTGAGTTCAGACCGCCGGTTAAGTTCTGTGCACCTTCTGCCAACTGCTGCGCACCGCTTTTTACTTCTTTGGAACCGGCAAATGCCGCATCCACACCCGCGTCAAACGTGTTGTACTGTGCCGCGAACTCATCCATCTTGCTGCGCAATGTAGCCGTTGCAGTTGCAATCTGCTGTGCACCGTCATTCAGCTGTGATGTACCGCTTTGCAGCTGATTCAATGTTCCGTCCAGATCCGGAAAATCCACCTTTTTTTCCAGTTCTTTCATACTGGTTGCAGCCGCCATCAGAATAGAGGGCATTACAAATGAATCGGCATCTGCCTCCACTGTAATTTCATCCAGGAAATAATCCTTCAGTGTATCCAACTTTCCGGTGAGAAGGCCGTCAAAAGTCTCCTGCATTCCCGGGAGTGCCACCGCACAAGCCATTTGATTCTGAGAATCCGTCTGAACCGTGCCATGCGGAATCTTTACATTTTTAAAATGATCCCGAGGCAAATCTGCCGTAATCATGGTGATAAAGGGAGTGTAAACATTGCGGGTTTGGCCGCCGATGGTGCGCTGCTGTTTCACATTGTTTTGCAGCGAAATCGTAATCTTTACATGGCCCGACTGGCCCAGCATCTGCTGTGCACTCATCTCGCGGCCGTCCAGCTCATACCGGATCGACGCTGTAACCGGTAAAGTCTGTTGCGTTGTTCCCTGATAGTAAACATCCGTATCTTCCGTATCCCAGACGATGGCACCGTCGTTTATCTGTGGAACGGCATCGCTCTTCAGATTGACCACCTCTTCCAGGCTGGTTGTATCCGTCACGCTTGCCAGTCCGCTATCACAGTGGAGCCAATCGCTGACTGTCTGGCTTTTGACCGATCCGTCAGCGTTCAGAATTACAAACACGTTCTCATCTTTTGTGACCGTGACGGAATCCGCAAATGCCGGCATGCACAAACTTATCGCAACTGCGGCACTGGTTAGAAGGCACATGCCTTTTTTCAATGATGTTTTCATGGTTTAAACTCCTTTCTTCTGTTTCGGCCAGCACCAAGTCGTGCGCTGTACCAAAGGTGCAAATACAATTAAAAGTGCTGGCAACACCAACAGAATCACTGCCATACTGATGAGCGCACCTCGGCTGATCAGCAGACATAAGCTTTTGATCAATTCCATTTTCGAAATTACTGCCACACTGGCCGTCGCCACAAAAAAGGTCAAGCCGCTGGTCAGAATACTTTGGCTGCACTGCTCTACCGCAATGCGAACGGCTTCACGCGTGCGCCGTCCATTTTCCAGTTCCTCTTTGAAACGTGTAGTGGTGAGAATGGCATAGTCCACCGTAGCTCCAAGCTGAATGGTACCTATGACAATGCTGGCCACAAAGGGCAGCACAGAACCGGTAAAATACGGAATTCCCAAATTGATGAAGATGGCGCTTTCAATGGCTGCCACCAACAGCACCGGAATGGACACGGAGCGAAAAACGACCGCAATGATAAGAAATACCGCAAGAACAGAAGTAATATTCACATTCCGGAAATCTGTGTCTGCCACCTTAATCAGATCTTTTGTCATAGCGCCTTCTCCGCTGATCACTCCATTGGGATCATAACGCTTGACAATGGCGTTCATTTCCTCAAGCTGCCGGTTCTGTTCATCCGAACCACTTTTGTAACTGGAATTGGCCAGCAGCATACGATGGCCTCCTGCATGGAAAATACCGCTTATTTCATCGGGTATCATGCTGTCCGGTATTCCGCCGCCCAAAAACTTTTCATAACTCATCACCTGATGAATACCAGCCACCTGTTCCAATTCCTTTGTCAGCTGAGTCATATCGTAGTTGGATAATGAAGCATCTACCATAACGAAATGCGTGGTTGTCATCTGAAAGTCTTCTTTCAAACGATTGGTTCCCACAATTCCGTCCATTTCCTGGGGAAGGCTGTCAAACAATGTATAGTAAACACTCGTTTTGCTCTGTCCCACTGCAAACGGAACAAACAGAACTACAAACACCAAAAGCACCGGAATATAATGATTGGTGACAAACCGCGCCGTACGTGTCAGCTTCGGAATGAACGTGCGGTGTGCATGCCGTGTAATCGCTTTACGGAATGTCATGATCAATGCCGGAAGAATGGTCACCGTACACAATACCCCCAGCGCCACGCCTTTGGCCATCACAATTCCAATATCTCGTCCCAATGTCAGGCTCATGGTACACATTGCCAGAAAGCCCGCAATCGTAGTCAGTGAGGACCCCGCAATGGAAGAAGCCGTATTGCAGATTGCTTTCACCATGGCCTGCTCTTCCAGTTCATGAGACGTCCGGCCATCTTCCGCAGCGCCCAGTTTTCGTTTTTCCTCCTCATATCGATGCAGAAGGAAAATGGAAAAGTCCATCGTCACACCCAGCTGAAGTACCGTAGCCAACGCTTCGGTAATGTACGAAATCTGCCCCAGAAAATAGTTGGTTCCAAAGTTGTACACAATGGGAAATGCAATGCCGATCATAAATACCAACGGAACCACAGTCCCTTTCAGACTCAGGAACAATACCAGCATGGAACAAATGGCAGCACACAAAACGTACAAAGGCATTTCACTGTCAATCAGCGCTTTGGTATCTGCCAGAATAGCTGACATGCCTCCGATAAAACAATCCTGCTTCAAGATCGTTTTAATCTTTCCAATGGCATTCATCGTTTCGGCACTGGCGCTGGTTCCGGCGAAGCGAACGATCATCATGGTCGCTCCCGCATCGTTGTAAAAAAATGTTTGAATGTCCTCCGGCAACATCTCGCGCGGCACGCTTACATCTACCATGTCGCTGGTCCAGATCACGTCTTCTACGCCCGGTACTGCGGCTATCTCCTCTTTCATCTTCAAAAGATCCGCAGTTTGCATGTTTTCAACCGTGATCATGGCTGTACTCGCGACTTGAAAATCATTTTCCAGATACTGCTCTCCCACCATGGAATCCAGTTCCGGCGGAAGATACGTCAGGATATCATAATTGATGTACGTCCCAACTGCACCGAAAATGGATGGAATCAACAGCAGTACTGCTACCACCAGTACCACCACTCGATGACGAACGACAAATCTTGCAAATCGCTCCAATGCGACCACCTCTTATTGACTAATAGTCATTTTTATGCAACGGCATAAGTATACTTCACAAGACGTAATAACGCAAGATTTAAAGTGACCAATAATCAAAATAACTTTTAAATGACTTTTAGTCATTTTGCTAAAATAAAAAACGCCCTTGCAAAAGGTCTTTCTCAAAGATATACTTTTTATAAAGAAAACAGGGGGGATCACAATGCCCAGGCAGTCTCCGCTGCGGCGGGAAGGCAAAGAACAGCACTTGCTGGATGCTGCATATAAACTTTTTTTGGGAAAAGGTGTTCTCAAAACATCTATTGATGAAATTGTGCGTGAAGCCGATGTAGCCAAAGGAACATTTTATCTTTACTTTCACAGCAAAGAGGAACTGCTGCAGAAACTGGTGGACAAAATTTCCACCCGTATTCTCAGTGAGGCTTATCAATATACCCAACAGCATCTCTCCCCTGATTTTACAGAGAACGTTGTCACCATGGTGGATTACATTGTAGAGTATTTCAAGCACAATAAATTGCAGCTGCAGCTTTTGGAACGGAATTTTTCCTGGCCGATGGTGCAGCAGGCGCTCTCACAACAGACCGATCCCTTATGGCGCAGCCTTGCGCAGGATTTATCCAAAAGTCCCCTGGCCCAGCGCTATACCGAAGATGAGCTTTTCAAGCTGATTTTCGTGCTGGTGGAAATGTGCGGGTCCACCTGCTACTCTTCGATTATAGAGGGCAAGCCAGACACCATTGATCACATGAAGCCGGTTTTGTATCGCATCATCCGGCAAAGTCTCTCCTGATTCAAAAACGGCACGGGTAAACATCCGTGCCGTTTTCTTTATATATTCAGTGTTGTCCCAGTGGCGTCTGAGCGCGGAATATGATAAAATAAAAAACGATTTTACAACAGGGACGGAGAACGTATGAAAAAAATCGCAGTTGGTATTTTGGCTCATGTGGACGCCGGAAAAACCACCTTGTCGGAAGCTCTTCTATATTGTGGCGGCGGCCTGCGGAAGATGGGACGTGTAGATCACCAAGATGCTTTTCTGGATACGGATCAGATGGAGCGAGAGCGCGGCATCACCATTTTTTCCAAGCAGGCGGTTCTTTCCCTACCCGCCTTTACAATGACATTGCTGGACACCCCCGGTCACGTGGACTTCTCCGGAGAGATGGAACGCACTCTGCAAGTGCTGGATTATGCTATTCTGGTAGTCAGTGGAACCGACGGCGTACAGAGCCACACACAGACCGTCTGGAATCTGCTTCAACGGTACGAAGTACCCACATTCCTGTTTGTAAACAAAATGGATTTGGCCGGTGCGGACAAATCCCGTGTACTTGAAAATCTCCAGACACACCTAAACTCTGCCTGCGTAGATTTCTCCGATCCGGAGAGTACAGAATTTTTCGAAACGGTTTGTCTGCAGGACGAAGCTCTGATGGAGACTTACTTGGAGAGCGGTACAGTTCTGCCGAAAGATATTGCTCGGTTGATTTTTCGGCGCAAACTTTTCCCCTGCTTTTTTGGTTCTGCTCTTCGCTTGGAAGGTGTTTCTGCGTTTTTGGACGCATTGCAGCGCTTCATGCTTTGTCCCGCTCGCCCCACTGTCTTTGGAGCCCGCGTGTACAAAATTTCACGGGACGCACAGGGCGCCCGTTTGACTTATCTGAAAGTAACCGGGGGTGCATTAAACGTAAAGGCGCAGATTTCCGGTACAGATCCCGACACGTGCAATCCATGGCAGGAAAAGGTTGATCAAATACGCATCTATTCCGGTGCACGGTTTCAAACGGCGGATACGGCCGATGCCGGTACTGTATGTGCGGTCACCGGTCTGAACCACACGTGGGCTGGACAGGGACTGGGTGCAGAGAACGATGGAAAACGACCGATTTTGCAGCCCGTAACCAGCTGCGAAATGCGGCTGCCTGATGGATGCGATGCCCACAACGTCCTAAAAAAACTGGTGCAGCTGGAAGAGGAAGACCCACAGCTGCACATTGTGTGGAACGAACAGGCCCAGCAAATTCAGCTTCAGATGATGGGTGAAGTTCAGCTGGATATTCTGAAACGAATGATTCTGGAACGCTTTGGACTATCGGTCGGATTTGGGCCGGGCAAAATCGTTTACAAAGAAACCATCGCCGCGCCAGTGGAAGGCGTAGGACATTTTGAGCCTCTGCGCCACTATGCAGAAGTGCATTTGCTGCTGGAACCGCTGCCTCGCGGAAGTGGTCTGCAATTTGCGACCATGTGCAGCGAAGATGTTCTGGATCGGAACTGGCAGCGTCTGATTCTGACACACCTTGCAGAGCGTGAGCACCCGGGCGTGCTCACAGAGAGCGCAATCACCGATTTGAAAATTACACTGACCGCCGGACGCGCTCATTTGAAGCACACGGAAGGCGGTGATTTCCGCCAGGCAACGTACCGGGCAGTACGCCAGGGACTGATGAGCGCCGAAAGCGTTTTGCTGGAGCCTTGGTACTCCTTTCGTCTGGAGGTTCCCGCTGAATACATTGGCCGCGCCATGGCCGATGTGCAGCGAATGAATGGCAGTTTCGAGCCGCCACAAGCGCTGGACGCACAAGCCGTCTTGACCGGACGTGCACCTGTGGCATCCATGCAGGGGTACGCCTTGGAACTGGCAGGATACACAAAGGGACAAGGCCGTCTTTCCTGCACTTTGAGCGGATATGAACCTTGCCATAATACGCAGCAGGTGCTGGAAGAAATCGGATACAATCCGGAGCGGGATACGGAAAATCCCGCAGACTCTGTCTTCTGTGCTCATGGCGCGGGATACGTGGTTCCCTGGAATGAGGTGCCTGACCATGCACATGTGGACAGCGGTCTGCGACGGCCAGCTAAACAGCATTTGGAAAACGCCCCTGTTTCGGTGCGTCCGGCCTCCGGTTCTCTGGAAGAAGATGCGGAATTGGCCTCTATCTTCGAGCGTACCTATGGACCTTCCAAACGCCGGGAATTGTTCCGCACCCCGGCTGAAAAGCCCCCGGAATATCACTTTGAGCCTGCAGGGCCGGGGTATCTGCTGGTGGACGGATACAACGTCATCTTTGCCTGGGATGAGTTGAAAGAGCTTGCCAAGCAAAGTCTGGATGCCGCGCGGCAGGCGTTGGCAGACATTCTTTGCAATTATCAGGGATTCCGAAAATGCTTTGTCATCTTAGTGTTCGACGCATATAAGGTAAAACGGAATGCCGGTGAAGTGGTTCCCTATCAAAACATTCACATCGTGTATACCAAAGAAGCGGAAACAGCGGACATGTACATTGAAAAAGTCACTTATCAGCTCGCCCGCCACCGTCGGGTACGCGTAGTGACATCAGACGGCGCCGAACAGCTGATCATTCTGGGACATGGCGCTCTGCGTGTTTCAGCATCTATGTTTCACGAAGAGATCGATTTGGCCAATACCGAAATTCGCCAGATCATCGAGCGGAACAATCGCATCAACGACCGCTTAATGCGTACATAAAAAATCCGTGCAGTTTTGAAAACTGCACGGATTTTTTTATAAGCCACCCAAGGTGCCAAACCGATGCTCCAACCAGTTTCTGCACAACGGAATCCACATGCCCACCGTAGCGGAAGGCGTTTGCACTTCCCGGGTACAGACTGACATGCCGTGTTCTCCCTGGGGGAAGAAATGGCATTCGCACTCCACTCCTGCTTTATGCAGCGCTTGCGCCAAAAGAAAACTGTTTTCCACGGGAACGCTTGCGTCGCTCATGGTATGCCACAAAAAAGCTGGCGGCGTCTGCTCGTTGACCTGTTTTTCCAAACTCCAGTATTCCCTCGGTCTTTCGCAGTCCCGACTGACCAGCTCAATGCTTCTCTGATGAGCGAATTCTCCTGCTGTAATCACCGGATAAGCCAAAACCATGGCATCCGGCCGCAACGCTTTTCCACTTTGCGCACCACAGCGCCGAATCAGCTCTTCATCGTCCCAGTGTACGCACAGGCTACAAGCCAAATGAGCTCCGGCTGAAAATCCCATCACTGCCACTTTACACGGATCGATATTCCACGCACTGCTGTTTTCGCGCACCCAAAGCACACTGCGTGCCAAATCCTCCATGGGCTGCAAATTACCCGCCTGATCCCCCACGCGATAATACAAAATAAAAACCTGAAAGCCCATATTCAAAAAGGCCATGGCGGGCGGATCTGCCTCGCGGGGAGATGTGAAGGAATATCCACCACCCGGGCAGAGAATCATTGCCGGACGGGGTGTTTCCTCACCTTGCTCCGGATTCAGAACATTTTCATGCAAATATGCGTTCAGCTGTGCCCCGCCGGGCAATGTATGAGCAATGATTTTCACAGCTCTCTCTCCTTCTCACTTGTACAGCGCATTCTATGGTTTAGTCTATCACAGGTGCATCTCACTGTCTACTGCAATTCCTCGCACAAAAGAGATATGAACGTCTCTGCCGCGGGACTTGGCATTCTTGTCTCATCCCGCACCAGGCAGACATGTCTCGCCGGAATTGGCTCGTCAAGTGTCAGTTGATGGATTTCCCCGCGCTGTATTGCCTCTCTTGCCATACTTTCAGGTAGAAAGCCAATTCCCAGATTATGACGCACAAGCGGCAAAATCTGATCCGCGGTTTCCGCCTGGGTATCCGCCAGAGGTGCAATGCCATGCACAGAAAAAAGGCGCTGGTAAAAAGACCAGGTCATTGTGTTTTTCCCGAGAAGAATCAAAGGTTGTTTGGAAAGCTCCTTCCAGCTCATCCTTCTGTGAGCGAGCGCGGCAAATTGCGGCCCGGCCACTGGTATTTCACGGAACGCCATCAGCGGCGTTTCTCGAAGCGGTGGCTGTGCATTAACCGGTGTGGTGACCACACAAAAGTCTACCCGTCCTGCGCGCAGTGCAGCAACCGCCTGCGGTGTAGAATGATTGGAAATATGCAAACGAATTCCCGGATACGCCTGCCGGAACCACTGCAGTCGTTCCAGTAAGAACAAATGCAATGCTGTTTCACTGGCTCCAATGGAGAGAACGCCGTTTTTCAGCTGTCTTTCTTGTGTCAGTTCCTCTTCTGCTGCCCGCAAGTGCCGATAGGCAATCTCCACATGCGTCATTAAACGTTCGCCTTCCTGGGTAAGCTCCACCCCACGGACCGAACGGCGAAACAGTTTGCATCCCAGCTGTTTTTCCAGGCGATTCATGCTGCGCGTAATATTGGGCTGACTCGCTCCCAGCTTATTGGCCGCCTTCGTAAAGCTTCCGCACTGTGCCACATGGTAGAAAATACGGTAATAATCGTAATGAACATCCATAAGCGCCTTCCATGTCATTTTGATATTTTATTTATATCAGTAATGTATTTTTCATCTTGCTTTTCCCTTATTATAATAAAAAAGAGGAAAAATTACAATTTCTATACGCAGGTGACTTGTGGTGAAAAAGCAAAAGAACAAGAGACAAATGTCTGAATCCTGGCCGACCGTGGCTCTGCTGACCTTTTCCGGTGGTCTGCAGGACGCTTATTCCTATTGCGTACGCGGCAAAGTATTTGCCAACGCCCAGACAGGCAACATTGTTCTGATGAGTCAGGGTCTTTTCGCGGGAGACTGGGGCGTTGTGCTGCACTATCTCATTCCTCTGCTTGCCTTTGCTTGCGGTGTTTTTGCCGCAGAGCAGATTCGAGCCAGGTACAGCTGTCTGCAAGCGGTGCACTGGCGGCAATTAATTGTTTTGGGAGAGGCAATTCTTTTGTTCGTTGTAGGTTTTTTGCCATCCACTGTGGATTTAGTTGCCAATGCACTGGTGTCCTTCGCGTGTGCCATGCAGGTACAGGCATTTCGAAAGGTCAACGGCTATCCTTATGCCAGCACCATGTGCATCGGAAATCTTCGCAGCGGTGTAGATGCGTTTAGTGCTTACCTGCGTACCAAAGACCATTCGCTCTTGCGAAAGGCCGGTCATTATTTTGGCATCATCGGAATCTTTGCCTTGGGTGCAGGAGTGGGCAGTGCGCTCTGTTCGTATCTTGAGGCGCGAACCATCTGGGTCTGCTGCGCACTTTTGGCGATTAGCTTCATATTGATGTTCGTACGACAAGAGATTGAGGAGAACACAGAAATTCAAACAGCGTGGGCTCAAGCGCGTGCAGACGCCACCAAGGCTGAGGCTGATGTCCGCGCCATCGGCCGGGCCCTGGAGGAAGAAATTCAGCAGCAAGCCCAGGCACTTCACCATCCGAATGATCGATAATTGCGGTCGAGTTTCCAACATGGTAGAATAGGTTTTGAGGTGAACGTCATGACCGTTGTTCAAACATCGCTTTATGCTCTGGCCGAACCTTCCTACGCTGCTTTTTCCACACGTCTGCTGCCGCCTATGGAAAGGCCTTTGCTGGGCGTCCGTCTGCCTGCGCTGAGAAAAATGTCTCGGGACTTGGCGCGCCAGGGGTTGGATGCAGCCCTTCGGCAGCTTACAGACGAAACCTTTGAAGAGATTATGCTGCAGGGGATGGTCATTGGGTGTGCCCGCGCTTCTTTGGTTGACACCTTGGACGCTGTGCAGGCATTTCTGCCCAAGATTGATAACTGGTCCGTATGCGACAGCTTTTGCTGCGGTTTGAAAATTGCACAGCAGAATCCGCAGGAAGTCTGGAACTTTCTGCAGCCGCTGTTTCGCTCCGCACATCCCTACACCGTTCGATTTGCGGTGGTGATGCTGCTGGATCATTATCGCACGGATGCGTTCCGGGATGAAGCGCTTGACATTCTGGTTCATCTGCAGAACACTCATCCCAGTGTGCAGATGGGAATTGCGTGGGCACTGTCCATGTACTATGTGAAATATCCGGACGCCACATTTCATGCTATGGCGCAGTTGACCGATGCAACTGTCCGGCGATTGACCGTACAGAAAATTTGCGAATCACGCCAGGCGACTGTTGAGCAAAAAGCGCTGTTGCGCCAATGGAGAAAGGAGCAGGAAACGCATGCGCAGTGAATTCACATCCCGCGTATACGATGCCGCCCGGCAAATTCCTGCCGGAAGAGTAACCAGTTATGGATGTCTGGCTGCACTGGCCGGCAATCCGCGGGCAGGTCGCATTGTAGGCTACGTGATGCACACCTGCCCTGCCTCGGAAGCCGTTCCCTGTCACCGCGTGGTGACCCGCGACGGGCGCCTGTGCCCCAGTTATGCGGCGCAGCGCCATCTTCTGGAAGAAGAAGGTGTCTGTTTTTTGCCGGATGGACGGGTGGATATGCCTCGCTTTTGCTGGCCCTGAACAAAAAGCCGACGGTCTTAAAAAGACCGCCGGTTTTTTTATTTACACGGGATAATTGCGCGCTCCAAAAATGGAAGTTCCTACGCGCACAAGATTCGCGCCCTCTAAAATCGCACTTTCAAAATCTCCGCTCATTCCCATGGAAAGGTATTCCATATGCACATTTTCAAAACGCTGTCCTTGCAGGCGTTCAAACAGCTGACGCATCTGTGCAAAGTACTGCCGCGTTTGTGCCGGTGTCGCCTGTGCAGGCGGAATGGCCATCAGGCCGCACACATGCACATAGCCCATCTGTGCAGCTGTCTCCACTAATGCGTCCAATTCCTCAGGAGAAACTCCGCTTTTGCTGGCCTCGCCGCCAATATTGACTTCCAGCAGAATGTCCTGGCAGAGCTCCTTCTTTTCTGCCTGCGCCTGAATTGCGTTCAAAAGATGGGCCGAATCCACCGACTGAATCAGTGAAGCGACGCCCACTACCTGGCGCACTTTGTTGGTCTGTAAATGACCAATGAAGTGAAGCGGCTTTTCGCCGTATGCTGCGGCCGCTTGCTTTGCCACCAATTCCTGTACCCGGTTTTCTCCAAACAGATCAATGTCCAATCCGGCTGCCAAACGAACGGTATCCGCATCCTGTGTTTTACTGGCCGCACACAAAAGAATTTCTGCGGGGTCTCTGCCCGCTTTGACCGCCGCCTCTGCCATACGACGGCGTACCTCTGCTACATTTTCCCGAAGCTGTTGTTCTGTCATCGCAATTCCTCCTCAGGGGCATAGACTGCACGGCTTCCGCCAATAAATTTGGGGCGCGTGCGTGCACACACAAGATTCGCCTGACCAATACGGCGGATGCTCAAACGCACCGGAACCGCTACCCGTTTCAAATGCATACCGATCAGCGTATCACCGATATCCATCCCTGCATCGGCCCGAATCTCCTCTACCGCTACCGGATCTTTCATTCTCTGCCAGGCAGTTGTTGCAAAACTGCCGCCCGCGTGAGGCTGCGGAAGAACATTCACGATTTCGGCATTTGCCGGCAGCGCTGTCCGCTCCAAAACAATCGCGCGATTCAAGTGTTCGCAGCATTGCGCTGCCAAGAACACACCGTGCTGCCGCAAGACGGAATCGATGCCCTCGTACACCGCTTGTGCTGCTTCCATACTGGAGCCTTTTCCAATACGCTGTCCTACAATTTCACTGGACGAGCACCCCACAACCAACAAATCGCCGGGTTTCAGTCGGGCCGCCTGCACCAGTTCTTCTGTTGCCAGACGCGCCTGTTCTTCCAGTTCTTTTTCCATGGTGCCACTTCCCTTATCATTCTTCCTTTATTGTATCGCTGCGTTCTTTTTCCGTCAAGAAACGTTGCTTTCCTTCCAAAGGAACAACTGTGCGCTGTAAGGGGGAAGTTCCAGGCAAAGCTTATTCTTAACACCTGTCTTCAACGAGGTGCGATCTTCTTTTTGGGCACCGCCAAAGCGCTTCCATTCAGAATGCAAAAGCAAATGAGCCTGCCCCGGATTTGGCATGGACAATGTGTACCGTGAAAGCGGTTCATCGGAAAAATGAAACACTGCCAGTAATTTGCTTTTGATGCCGGTGCGCAGCATCGCGTACGTGCACGTGGATTCGCTTTCACAATCCAGCCAGGAAAAATGTGCTGGATTATATTCGCCCTGCCAGAACGCATCATAACTTTGATACAGCTCGTTCAAGGCACGTATATAGTGTAAAAACGCATCGTGCACAGGATACTTTAAAAGCATCCAGTCCTGTTCCCGTTGTTCATCCCATTCCCGCAGCTGCCCAAATTCCGAACCCATAAAATTCAGCTTTTTACCCGGGTGCATCATCATATACAGATAGAAGGCCCTTGCCTGCGGGAACTTGTCCTCGTAAGTACCGTACATTTTTTGCAAAACTGTTGCCTTTCCGTGCACATTTTCATCGTGTGAGAGCGGCATCAAATAATGTTCCTGGTAAAAATACATCATAGAAAATGTGAGTTGATGATAAACAGTCTTGCGCTGATCCGGCGTTTTTTTGAAATAATCCAGTGTATCGTTCATCCAGCCCAGGTCCCACTTGTAATCAAACCCCAGCCCGCCGTATTCCACCGGCGCTGTGACTTTGGGGTAATTGGTGGAATCCTCTGCAATGAGGATTGCATTCGGATGCAGTTGGCGAAGGCCGGCGTTCATTCGCTGCAAAAAGCGTACCGCGCTGTGATTCACGCCCCGGGCCGGGTCGCCCTGCCAATAGAGCAATCGGCTGACTGCATCCATGCGAAGCCCGTCAAAGTGAAATTCCTCCAGCCAGTAATGAGCGCACGATTGTAGAAAGCTGCACACTTCCCCCCTGGAGTGCATGAAATTGTAGCTTCCCCATTCGCTTTCACCCACATCCGCGTGGGGATACTCGTACAGCGCTGTACCGTCATATTGTTTAAGGCCATAGTCATCCAATGCAAAATGGACCGGTACAAAGTCAAGAATGACGCCAATACCGTTTGAGTGGCATACATCCACCAACCGGCGCAGTCCGTCTGGCGTTCCGTACCGGCTGGTGGGCGCAAAAAAACCCGTGTTCTGGTATCCCCAGGAGCAATCCGCCGGGTGCTCTGACAGCGGCATGAACTCGATGTAATTGTAACCGTTTTTCTTGACGTATTCGACCAGCGGTTGTGCCAGTTCCTCGTAGCGGTACCAGCTTTCATCCTCCTTGGTCCGCCAGGAGCCCAGATGCAGCTCGTAGATATTGACCGGGCCATCAAATCGTTTTTCCCGCTGTTGCATCCACTCTGAATCTGTAAAGACATATTCCGAATCCGGAGCGATGATTGTTGCCGTACCAGGCCGTTGTTCCATGAAAAAGCCATACGGATCGCAGTGATCCCGCTCGGAGCCATCTGCGCCGATGATTTTATACTTGTACATCATCCCGGGCTGGGCCTGCTCGCAGCACAGCTCGTACACACCGCTCCTCTCTCGGGGGAGCATGACTTCCCCTTTCCAGTCATTCCACTCGCCGATCACGAGCACCTGCCTGGCTCCCGGAGCGTACGTCCGGAAGAGAACACCGTTTTCGGTGGCATGGGCACCGAAATAGCAATGTGCGTCAAAGGCACGTCCTGTATAAAAATCATGCAGATCCATGGTTTGCTCCTTTCTCTTCCTGTTCCAGCGCCTGCTGCGCAGCACGAACCGCCCGCATCAGGTATCGATCAAACTGCTGCTGTTCCTGTTCGCTCATTCCCTTATATAGATGTTCCGCCAGCTTTCTTTGGGCATCGCGGCCTTCCCGTACCACATCCAGCGCTTTCTCACTCACCTTTAACTGTATCCGCCGCCGGTCCGCAGTATCCGGCCAGGCAAGCAGCCACCCCTTGCGCACAAGCTTATCCACCGCTTTGGAAACATGGCTTTTGGTAAACCCCATCTGCGCAACCAGTTCACCCGCTGTTTGAATTCCCCTCTCTTCGGACAGAATCATCAGCACATCCAGTTCCATCCGTGTCAGATCGTATTTTTGAAACGTTGGCTCACAACAGGCTTCGTACAGTTTTTTCAGCAGTTGCTGCGCCGCGAGAAACTGAAATTCTGTAAACATACTTCTCTCCTATATAGTTCTTTTTTGAACTATTTTCAGTATAAGCGGCTCCGTCTGCCGCTGTCAAGCGCTTGCACTGAAGCGGCGGATTTTTTATAATAAAAAGGCTGAGAGGAGGCGTTTCATATGAAATTGATCGCCAGTGATTTGGACGGGACGCTGCTGCTGAACAAAAGTACGCAGGTGTCTCAGAAAATGTTTGATCTGATTTGGAAATTTCAAAAGCAGGGTGTGCTTTTTTGTGCGGCCAGCGGCCGTCAGTACAACAGCTTGAGGGGATTGTTCGCCCCTATGGCCGACGATTTGCTCTATGTGTGTGAAAACGGCGCGGTGGTTTTTTACAAGGGCGAAGTTCTGGGAAAGACATGCATTCCCCACGAGGATGCTCTGGTCATTTGCCGCAGCATTTTGGAACAGCCCAACTGCGAAGTACTGATCTCCGGTGAACGCACCTCGTATCTGCTTCCGAAGTCGGATGATTACGTGGACCACATTCGTTATTTTGTGGGAAATCATGTGACATTGGTGCCTTCCCTGGAGGCCATTCCCGAAGACATTCTGAAAGTTTCCGCCTTCTGCCGTGACGGCGCGATCCATTACGAGCAACCGTTGGGAAGCATGTGGAAAGACCGGATGAATGTGGCTGTTTCCGGCCGCCGCTGGCTGGACTTCACCGTGGCTGGCAAAGAGGATGCCCTGGAAATCATTCATCGGGCGCTTGGCATTTCCCCGGCGGAGATGGTCAGTTTTGGCGACAACTTTAACGATGTGGGAATGCTTCGTTTCACCGGAAAGTCCTTTGCCATGGAGTTGGCACCGGATGCAGTGAAACAGGCAGCCAGCGGCGTTTGCCAGACAGTGGAACAAACACTGACACAGCTTTACGGCGAACTTTTTGGTTGAAGAATTTTTTGCGGCTTTTCTATCTGTTAACAAAAAGGAGGAATCTCGAATGCCTATGCAGCTCACGCAACAGCAGCAAGCCGTTTTGGACGGAAGCCAGGGCGAAGTGATGGCCAAAGTGATGAAAACGCTGGTAATGTACGGCGAAACCTTCGGGGCATCCCGCATGGTGCCTGTCACATCCCGACAGGGACATCTGGTAACCAGCTTTGGTCTTTCCATGATGAAGCCTGTCTATGATTTGATGGACCAGCTGATCGAGGGCGGTGCGCTTTCCCAGCAGAAATTTACAATGGACCCGCGGCCGCTGGATCCCGCTGTGCCCAGTAATTTTCTGCAAAATCTTATTTTCCGTTTCATGTATTCCAAACAGTCCGATTACGAAGCTCAACTGAAAAAATTGGGCCTTGCATCGGATGATGCTTTTACCTGTACCTGCTATATGCCTGAAGTGGGAAATGAACCGCACAAAGGAGAAATTCTCAGCTGGGCAGAGTCCAGTGCGGTTGTATATGCCAACAGTGTTCTGGGGGCACGCTGCAACCGCAATTCGGGTATTATTGAATTGTTTGGTTCCATCGCGGGTTGTGTGCCGGAATTTGGTCTTCTGACGGACGAAGGGCGCAAAGCCACCTGGGTGGTGGATGTGCAAACCACCCAAAAACCCGAAGCGCAGGTGCTCGGCAGCGCCATTGGCATGAAGGTGCTGGAAGACGTTCCCTACATTCGCGGTCTGGACCGATGGCTGGGCCATGAATTGACTCCGGAAACCAAAGCTTATTTGAAAGACATGGGAGCCGCTACTGCATCCAACGGAGCTGTGGGATTGTATCATGTGGACAATCTGACTCCGGAAGCCCGGGACCTGGGAGAAGCGCTGATTGCGGAAAATTCTCATACATACATCATTGATGACGCAGAGCTGGAGCGCGTAAAGAAAAGTTATCCCTGTATTTGGAAGGACGCTTCCGCCACACCGAAGCTCTGCTTTGTGGGTTGTCCGCATCTGTCTGCCGCTCAGCTGGAACAGTGGACCGATCAGGTGCAACAGGAGTTGAAGAACAGCGGCCGCACCAAGGTTGCGATTCCCACGGTATTCACCGCTGCACCTGCTGTGGCTGATGCTTTCCGCCGCACGCCCCGCGCCAAGGTGCTGGCGGACATGGGCATTGTCCTGTCTTCCATCTGTCCGCTGATGTACATGAATAATCCGCTTTGCGGAAAAATGCCCGTCATCACCAACTCCAACAAGCTGCGCACCTATTCCACTGCGCGATATTATACAGATGCGGAGATACTCGCGTTTCTGACGAAAGGAGGCGACCGGGCATGAAAACATTTCAAGGACGTGTGGTTGTGCCCGGTACTGCTCGGGCACAGGCTCTGGTAACCCACAGTGGATTCAACACTCTGGCCAGTTACCAAAAAAGTTTGATGTTTGGAGACAAAGAGGGCAAGTGTTCGGATCAGAACAATCCGGAACTGTACAAAAAGCCCATGGCGGGGACCGCTTTGTGTCTGCCGCAGACCATTGGATCCACCACTGGCGGTATGGTACTGTTTACCGCTGCCTGCATGGGAAGGCAGCCAGCCTGCCTGTTATTCTCCAAACCCATCGACAGCCTGGCGGCTGCCGGTGCCATTCTGGCAGGCGTGTGGAGCGAACATCCCATGCCCACGGTGGACAGCCTGGGCGAGGAATTTTTGGAAGCTGTCCGCACGGGAGACATCGTGACCATTGGAGAAAACGGTGTCGTCACTGTAGAATAACTCGTTCTTTGCAGACCGGTCTTACGGCCGGTCTGTTTCTTTTTTACGCGGAATGCGCTAAAATAAAAAAGACTTCATTGGACTGGAGGCGCCGCCATGTATCTTGCAGACCTGCATATTCACTCACGTTTTTCCCGGGCCACGAGCCGGGACTGCGATGCACCGCACCTGGACTTCTGGGCCAGGCGTAAAGGAATCGAACTTGTGGGGACCGGTGATTTCACCCACCCCGCCTGGCGGCAGGAACTTCAGGAGCAACTTGTACCGGCTGGCGATGGTCTCTATACGTTGAAGCCTGAGTACATCCTATCTACAGAACCGGTTCCGCATACAACTTTGCCCCGCTTTGTGATCACCGGTGAAATCAGCTGTATTTATAAGCGTCACGGCAAAACGCGCAAAGTTCACAATCTGATTCTGCTGCCCAGCCTGGAAGCGGCCGAAGTTTTGAGCCGCAAGCTGGAAGCCATCGGAAACATTCATTCCGACGGACGGCCGATTTTAGGCCTGGACAGCAGAGATCTGCTGGAAATCACTCTGGACAGCTGCCCCGAGGCGATCTTTGTTCCTGCTCATATCTGGACGCCGCACTTTTCCATGTTCGGAGCCTTTTCCGGGTTCGACACCGTGGAAGAGTGTTTTGGCGATCTGGCCCCCATGGTCCATGCGGTAGAGACCGGACTCTCTTCAGATCCGCCTATGAACTGGCGTGTGTCGGCACTGGACCGTTTTCAGCTGATTTCCAATTCAGATGCCCACTCTCCCTCCAAATTAGGGCGCGAAGCCAATCTGCTCAGCGCTCCTCTCTCTTACGAGGGATTGGCCCGGGCCCTTCAAACCGGAGAGGGCCTTACCGGGACCATCGAATTTTTCCCGGAAGAAGGAAAATACCATCTGGACGGACATCGGAACTGCGATGTCCGTCTTACCCCGGGCGAAGCGCAGGCTCTGGATGGCCGCTGTCCCGTGTGCGGTCGAAAACTGACCATCGGAGTAGAACATCGGGTAGAAGAACTGGCCGACCGGCCGACAGGTTCTGTCCGACCCAATGCAAAGCCCTTCGAATCCCTGGTGCCCCTGCCACAGATCATTGCAGCATCCATTGGTGCGGGTGAAGCCAGCAAAAAGGTACAACATGCCTATGAAGAACTGCTTCACAACCTGGGGCCGGAATTTTACATTTTGCGCCAGGCGCCCATCGAGGCGATCGAGCGGCAGGCCGGTCTTTGCATCGCGGAAGGCGTGCGCCGGGTACGCGCAGGTCAGGTAGAACGGCTTGGCGGTTACGACGGCGAATACGGTACAATTACTCTATTCAGTGACGAAGAGCGTGAGGAGTTGAGCGGCCAGACCAGTTTTCACCTTCCTTCTGCACGTAAGGCCAAAACGCAGCGCCCATCTTTTCAAAAAGAAAAAGTTGCGGCACCCGCACCTACAGAAAAGCCGCTTCCCGCTTTGAATCTGTGCCAACAGGAGGCTGTGCAGGCGCTGGAACCGGAGGTTGCTGTTGTGGCCGGCCCCGGCACCGGAAAAACGAAAACGCTGGTCGCCCACATTTTGCATCTGATTCAAAAGGAAGGCGTCGACCCGTCGGAAATCACCGCAGTCACTTTCACCCGTCTGGCCGCCCGTGAGATGGAGCAGCGTCTGGAAGAGGCGCTTGGGTCCCGCCGTGCAATGCGCGGACTTCAGCTTGGCACATTCCACAGTTTGTGCCTGCCAATGCTCTCTTCCCCTGCGGTGGCCACCCCCGAGCAGGCATTGGAACTGGCGCGCGAGGTGCTTGCAGCCCACTCTTCTCGCCGCTCCGCCCGCAATTTTCTGGACGCAGTTTCCCGTACAAAAAACGGTGTTTCCAATGTGGATTTGGACTCTGCTCTTTTCGAGGATTATAAATCCGCCTTGGCTGAGGCACATCTTCTGGATCTGGACGATGTGCTCTGCGAGGCTCTTGAACAGCCCTTGAGTGCAGAACAAAGCAGACATTTCCGTTTTTTGCTCGTGGATGAGTTTCAGGACGTCAACAGCGTTCAATTCGAGTTGATTCAGAAATGGCACGCAGCCGGCAAGCATCTTTTCGTCATCGGAGACGAAGATCAAGCGATTTATGGATTCCGCGGAGCTGGCGGTCATTATTTTGAAAGGCTTGAAAAATCTTATCCTCAACTGCGCACCATCCGCTTTGAAGACAACTACCGTTCCACAGCTTCCATTCTGGAAAGCGCGGTACAGTTGATCGGCCACAATCCTGGACCTGCCCGCCATCTGCAGGCACACCGTCCGGACGGTCCGCATGTCCGCTTTGTCCAAGCTCCCAGCGCATACTCGGAAGGCATTTTCATCGCCAAAGAAATTGCCCGCCTGACCGGTGGTGTAGACATGCTGGCCACTCAGGGACAAACTGAGGGTGTTCAGCGCGCTTTTTCCGACATTGCGGTTCTATGCCGAACGCACAGGCAGTTGGAGCTTGTGGAAGGTTGTCTTGCGCACGATGGAATCCCCTGCCTTGTGACCGGCAGAGGCGACTTTTTGACGGATGAATCTGTTCGAGGTGCCATCGGTTTTTTCCGTCATCTGACGGATATGCACGATGTCCTGTCTCTGCGCCATTACCTGACGAATTCTCTGGGATGTCCGCCGGACCTGGTTGCGCATGCCGCGGGAACCTGTCTTTCTGTTTCGAACTGGGAGGAGCTTCGTGATCGGTTGGGCACGGATGGCTGGTATGGTCAATGGTTTGCTCAGGCAGACGCCTTTTTGCCGCGTATACAACGCACGCTCCCGCACCGGCTTTTGGAAGATTTCTGGCAAGGGCAAGAGTTAAACGCCGCGCGCCAAAAGCTGCTTGATACCGCAATTTTTCATAAAACAATGCTCTCTCTTCTGGATACCTTGCTGCTGGGCAGTGAAGGCGATGTCATCCGGGCCAGCCGCAAGGAATACGAGTCTGGCGCTGTGCGGCTTCTGACCCTGCACGGCTCCAAAGGGCTGGAATTTCCAGTAGTGTTTCTGGCGGGCCTTTCCGCTGGTTCGATTCCGCCGCGTTCGGAAAAATCCGATGTAGAAGAAGAACGCCGTCTGCTGTACGTTGGTATGACCCGCGCCCGCGAAGAGCTGGTTCTTTCCGGCAGCGGAACGCCGTCCTCTTTTCTCGCGGAACTTTCCACTCCGGCCCTTCAGCGCGAACGCGTCCCTGAATTTACTCATGCACAGGACGCACAGCAGCTGAGCTTTTTCTAAATTCTGTTCAAGGTGATTTTATGTTATCCCGAGCTTCCGCCAGCGACTTCTCGCAAGGATCGGTGGCATCTAATATTTTACGTCTGGCTGTCCCCATGACCTTTGCACAGCTCATCAATGTACTTTACAATGTGGTAGACCGCATTTATCTGGGCCACATGCCCGGTGCCAGTGCCGGTGCTCTGGCAGGTGTGGGGCTTGCCTTTCCCATCATTACCATGATCACAGCCTTTGCCAATTTGTTTGGATATGGTGGCACACCCCTGTTCTCCATTGCCCGCGGAAAAAACGATACAGCAGATGCCGGTTGCATCATGGGCGCTACCTGTTCCCTGCTGCTGGGCACCGGGCTTGTGCTGAGCGCAATTTGTTTCCTTTTCAAAACACCGCTGCTTTACGCTTTTGGTGCCAGCGATGCAACCTATCCCTATGCCAACGATTATCTGACCATTTATCTGTGTGGCACCTTATTTGTAATGCTCAGTCTGGGAATGAACGGTTTCATCAACGCACAGGGCTTTGGCCGCACCGGAATGATGACCGTTTTGCTGGGGGCTGTAGTCAACATTGCCCTGGACCCCTTGTTTATTTTTTCCTTTGATTTGGGTGTACGCGGAGCAGCTTTGGCCACTGTTCTCTCTCAATTCCTTTCGGCTGCCTGGGCCATGTATTTTTTGTGCGGCCGACGTGCGGTTATTCGTCTTCGTCTCTCTCAGATGCGGCCTCATCTTCGGCAGACTTTGCGCATTGTGACGCTGGGCTCATCCGGCTTCATTATGTCTGTCACCAATGGGCTGGTACAAATTGCATGCACTTCTACTTTGCAGCGGTTCGGCGGTGATGTGTATGTAAGTGTGATGACCATCGTGAATTCCGTGCGTGAAGTAGCCTTGACTCCATTAAACGGTGTCACTCAGGCAGCCCAGCCTGTACTGGGTTACAATTACGGCGCCTGCCAATACGGGCGGGTACGCCGCGGCATCCGCTTTATGACGGTGCTCAGTATTCTCTACACTCTGGTAACCTGGCTGGTAATCTTTCTGTTTCCTCAATTTTTTGCCGGTCTTTTTACTTCGGACGCTCAATTGGCGGCAGACAGTATTCCTGCCATGCACATTTATTTCTTCGGTATTTTCATGATGGCTCTTCAATTCTCGGGGCAATCGGTGGCAGTGGCCCTCGGACGTTCCAAACAGTCTATTTTCTTTTCTCTTTTCCGCAAAGTGGTCATTGTCATCCCTCTCACACTTTTGCTTCCATATATTCCATCACTTGGAGTCAATGGTGTTTTTCTGGCAGAACCCATTTCCAATTTCATTGGTGGCGGAGCCTGCTATATTACCATGCTGTTGACCATTGGAAGAGAGATGACTCGAAAAGAATCCGCAAAAATTGCACAAATCTAATTTTTTGTTCAAAAGGCGGTTGCATTCCGTCAAAAGCGCTGTATAATGATACCGAAGCAAATTCATGAGGGAGTAGTTGCACGCCCACAGCGTGATTTAAGTCAACACTCGGCCATCGGCCTGGCTTAGATTGAATAACGAGACTCATGTGCATTGTAATTGCACATGAGTCTCGTTTTTTTAATCTCTGTCCATACTCTCTTCAAACAAGGAAAGGAAGTTGTGTCGTGAAATTCTATTGTGAAGAATCCCAAGCGGTTTTGCAGCATCTGAACAGTTCTGCCACCGGTCTTTCGGCGCAGGAAGCCACACACCGCGCGGAACAATACGGGCCCAACAAATTAAAAGAGGGCAAAAAAGCCACGTTGTTCCAACGTTTTCTCCAGCAGTTATGCGACCCCATGATCATCATCCTTTTGGTGGCTGCTGCAATTTCCGGTGTCACCGCAGCCTATGCAGGTGAGAGTTTTGCCGATGTATTCATTATTTTGATTGTCGTTCTCATCAATGCGGTACTGGGCGTTTATCAGGAAAGCAAGGCAGAAAAAGCCATTGAAGCGCTGCAGGAAATGACAGCCGCAACCAGCAAGGTTCTGCGCGACGGAAAAATTGTTATTCTGAAGAGCGAAGAACTTGTTCCCGGTGATGTTGTTCTTCTGGAAGCCGGCGATGCGGTTCCGGCAGACGGACGCATTCTGGAAAGCGCCAGCATGAAAGCCGAAGAGGCTGCTCTGACTGGTGAAAGTGTCCCTGTGGAGAAACATGCAGCCGCACTTTCTGCCCCAGGACAGGATGTACCTTTGGGAGACCGCAAAAACATGGTCTACATGGGCAGCACCATTGTCTACGGCCGCGGCAGCGCCGTCATCACCGGAACAGGCATGGATACCGAAATGGGCAAAATCGCCGGTGCACTGGCAGACGCACAAGACGGAGAGACACCGCTTCAGAAGAAGCTGGGACAGCTCAGCAAGATCTTGAGCGTGCTTGTACTTGGAATCTGCTTGTTTATCTTTGCCTTCAGCCTGATCCGTGCCGGTGATTTTCATCTGGATGTTGTCATCGACACCTTTATGGTTGCAGTTAGCCTGGCTGTGGCGGCTATCCCGGAAGGCCTTGCGGCGGTGGTCACCATCGTTCTTTCCATCGGTGTCACCAATATGTCCAAGCGAAATGCAGTCATTCGGCGTTTGACCGCCGTGGAAACACTGGGCTGTGCTCAGGTCATCTGCTCGGATAAAACTGGTACTCTGACACAAAACAAAATGACCGTCGTAGAGCACACCGGCGACACCGCCACTGTTGCACGGGCTATGTCCCTCTGCAGCGATGCCAAGCCCGACGAAAACGGCGAAGCCATTGGCGAGCCCACTGAATGTGCTCTAGTCAACTGGGCAACCAAAGAGCACCTTTTGAAGCCGGAGATGGAATCCGCCACTCCCCGCGTTGCAGAAGCCCCCTTTGACAGCATGCGGAAAATGATGAGTACTATTCATAAGACGGATGCAGGCTATATTCAGTATACCAAAGGTGCTCCTGATGAAGTTTTAAAGCACTGTACCCATTATATGGAAGCCGGCCAGATTAAGGAACTGACGGAATCTGCTCGCGCCAATATCTTGGCGGACAATAAGTCTATGGCCGACAAGGCTCTGCGTGTGCTTGCAGCTGCTCAGAGAACTTACGAAGAACTTCCCACTGACACTGCGCCGGAAGCCTTGGAACAGAATCTGACGTTTCTCGGACTTACCGGCATGATCGATCCCATTCGTCCTGAAGTAAAAGCCGCTATCGAAGAGTGCCGAAGCGCTGGTATTCGCCCGGTGATGATCACAGGCGATCACCATGATACCGCCGTCGCTATCGCCCGGGAATTGGGTATCCTGACCGATGAAAGTCAGGCACTCACCGGTGCGCAGTTGAACGAAATCAGTGATGAGGAACTCGCTGCTAATATCGACCACTACAGCGTTTATGCGCGCGTACAGCCGGAGCACAAAGTTCGGATCGTCAATGCCTGGCGTAAACGCGGCTGCATTACCGCTATGACCGGTGACGGAGTCAACGACGCCCCCAGCATTAAAAGCGCAGATATCGGCATTGGAATGGGCATTACAGGCACAGATGTCACCAAAAATGTCGCGGATATGGTTCTGGCCGATGACAACTTTGCAACCATCGTGGGCGCTGTAGGCGAGGGCCGTCGTATTTACGATAATATCCGCAAATCCATTCAGTTCCTGCTCGGTTCCAACATGAGCGAAGTACTGAGCGTCTTCCTTGCCACCATGCTTGGTTTCGTCATTCTGGAACCTGTCCATCTGCTTTGGATCAATCTGATCACCGACTGCTTCCCTGCTCTTGCCTTGGGAATGGAAAAAGGCGAACCGGATTTAATGAAACGAAAACCCAGAAGTGCTACAGACGGAATCTTTTCCGGTGGGTTGGGCATCGATGTTGTATATCAGGGGGCAATGGTCACCCTCGTTACTATGGTCGCCTATTTTGTCGGTCATTTCATTGAGAGCGGAGTATGGGAAATTACCAACAGCCCGGACGGAATGACCATGGCTTTCCTGACGATGAGCATGGCCGAAATCTTCCACTCCTTCAACATGCGCAGTCAGCGCGGAAGCGTGTTCAAGCTGGGCAGTCACAACAAGGTTCTTTGGGGTGCCATGCTTCTCAGCCTGGTTCTCACCACTGCGGTCATTTACTTGCCTGGTATTTCCGATGCCTTTGGCTTCACGCACATCAGCTTGGTAGAATATGCTATTGCTCTGCTTCTCGCAGTTGTGGTAATCCCCATTGTAGAATGCGTCAAATTCTTCCAAAGAAAATTTGCCAAAAAGAATTCTTTCTAATAAGAACATAGCAAAAGGTCCCCGAAAACTCGGGGACCTTTTGCTATGTATTTTGTAATTAAATATCGGCAGCTATCAACTTTTGAAATTTCTAGATACGCAACAGTGATTCCCGGAATATTAAATGTTTTGGTGAAAAAATAGGCCCCACCAAGCGCTTCCTCACTTCTTCTGAAAGTGGCAGCGCAGATATGAACTCTATCCCGGAGGCCGTAATACCGCTGTGACTTTCATCTCAGAGCCGGATCCGCCAACCGCCTGAAAGTCTACTACTTTTGAAAGGGAATCAATGGAAAAG
>ERZ894220.551-NODE-551-length-26050-cov-13.849_pt1 | contig 26050 bp, 24 predicted proteins | sample MGYA00380292_ERZ894220 | MGnify/ENA primary metagenome ERZ894220 (study PRJEB32331, sample SAMN06328446) | human gut metagenome | biome: human gut microbiome; feature: stool | host: Homo sapiens | collected 2014-12-05 ... | reverse complement strand
AGGAATTATGGGACTTTGAGCTCAATTCCTGTTGCTCTTAGTTTGACAATTCACTAATTCAGCGGCGGCGGCCCATGGCCAGCACGTGACGGACGGTATCCCAAAGACTGTTGAAGTTCAGAATGGCCATCAGCACCACGCACAAAGAGCACCACAGAGGCCACAAAGGAGTGTCGGTCAGCATCCAGTAACTTTCAAAGCCCATCAGGGCCAGATTCAAAAACAGCACAAAGGGAGCAAAGTCCACCCGAATCAGGCCGCGGGTATTCGCGGCGCGCAGCAAAAAGACCACAAAATAGCTGGCAAAGGTGGCAAAGACCGCCCCCTGTACGCCGAATGTGGGAATCAGCAGGCCGTTCAGAATCAGGTTCAGCACTGCACCCACGGCCATGGTGGCCAGGCTCAGGCCCGAGCGCTTTTCGGCCATATAGATGCTGTTCAAAAAGTTGTCGAAACTGGAGAACACCGTGGCGAAGGTGAGCAGGGGAATGTAAACCCAGCCCGCGTAGAAATCGTCGGACACATACACCTTCATAATGGGCTGGCACAACAGAATGATGCCGGCGCCCGCCAGGAACATCACGCTTTGGTAGGCGCTCCACACACGGCTGAAAAATTCCTCGCGCCCGGCGCGGGTTCCGTCGGTGAAAGCGCTGATCTGCCAGGCCTCGGTGAACAAAGTGGCCACAATGGTCAGCAGGGTGGGCAGCCGGTAGCTGGTGGCAAACAGGCCGTTTACATCGCTGCCCAGCAGGCTGTTGATGAACAGTTTGTCGCTGGTGTTGGTCACCCACCAGAAAATGCTGGCGGAGATCAGGGGCACCGAGTACTGCAGCATGGTTTTGAACAGGCGGGTGTCAATGGGTTTCAGCCGGATGTATTTCCAGATGCGGGACACAAAGAACAGGAACAGGGCGCTGGTGGCGTCTGAGCAGATCAGCGCCAGAATCAGGCCCGTAGCACCCAGATGGAACCCGGACAAAAACAGTACGTTGAAAAACAAATTGGCGATGGTGCACAAAATGCCGTCGATGGCATACAGACGCACCATTTCCCGCGCGCGCACAAACTGACAGTTCAGCGTGCGCAGACAGCTGGTGAACACAAAGATGAGCAGCAGGGGCCAGTAGTTGCCTACCGTGCCGCCGATGAACGGCACCAGATCCAAAAGGGGCGTCAGAACCAGCAGAATGAAAAAGCCCAGCAGCAAAGACAACAGGCCGTTGGTGTACAGGCTGCGCTTGTTCACCCCTTTCTCCAGGCCAAAGCGGATGATGGCGTTGGAGATACCCAGGCTCACAATGGGAATGAACACATTGCCGATGGCAATGATGGCGTCCATGCTGCCGTAAGCGCCGGTGCCCATCATATGTGTATGATAGGTCGTGAGGAAAAAGTTTAAAATTTTGGAAGAGAAAGTGCTGATTGCAAACAGGATGGTGTTGGAAACCAGCCGTTTATACTTATCCAAACAGGAACCTCCTTGGCTTGCCCGCAAGGGACGTCTTAAATAAGTACTATACCCGTTTTCACGGTCGATTGCAATGCAATTTTGACGCATTATCCTTTCAGCAGGGCGCGGCGGGCCCGATAATCGGGCATATATCTCTCCACCACGGCCCAAAATGCCGGGCTGTGGTCCAGCCGCACAAAGTGGGCATACTCGTGCAAAATCACATATTCCACTGCCTCGCGGGGCTTTTCGGCCAGGCGCAGCGCCAGAGTGATGCGCCGTTTTGCCGGGCAGCATACGCCCCAGCGGCTTTTCATGTCACGCACCTTTAAAAAAGGCGGCTGATTCTCCAGTACCTGAGCAAACAGAGGGAAAATCTCCCGGCTGATCTGCTCAAACAGCACAAGCGCCTGCTCGGGGGTGACGGAGCAGGGCACAAGATCTTGTGTTTGACGCTCCAATATTTTCCGCTTGGCCTTTTCCAGCCACAGCGCGCGGCTGTCCACAAAGGCGTCAATCTGCCCGGCAGGCACGGAAAAAGGTGCCGAAACCGCAGTGCTTCCGTCAGCTTTTACCCGCAAATTCAGGTTTTTTACACGCTTTCGTGTCAGTGTATAAACCTGTCCGCCGGAGGTACGGCGCAGTTCGCAGTTCATGTCGGCACACTTCCCAAATTCAGATGGATTTATTATAGCAATGTTCGTCACCTTTGGCAAATTGGACAAAAAAACGGCGATTTTTTTACGTTCCTTTTGCTTGACATCCACAATATATAGTGTGATAATAGAACGCGGATTCAAGATTTAGCGAACGGTTTGGGGGGCTCCCCAAGGGATTCCGGCGCATAGACAAGGAGATAGAAAAGCCATGATTAAAAGCATTGTAAAGCGCGATGGCCGCGTGGTTTTGTACGACGCCAGCAAAATTGCGTCTGCGGTTTTGCGCTGCCTGCAGGCTGCGGGTCAGGGAGACGCCTCTGTGGCTGCCAAGGTGGCCAATGCGGTGGAGGATGCACTGGAAAAAGAGTGCGGAAATGAGCCGCCGCAGATCGAACAGATCCAGGACGCGGTGGAGCAGGAACTGATGCACGCCGGAATGGAAGAGGCTGCCAAACAGTATATCCTGTACCGCGCCGAGCGCACCCGTATCCGCGAGGCCAAGACCAGCCTGATGAAGTCCATTGACGAGATCACCAACGTGGACGCCCGCATCAGCGACATGAAGCGCGACAATGCAAACATCGACGGCAACACAGCCATGGGTTCCATGCTGCAGATCGGCACCGCCGGCGCAAAAGCCTACAACGCGGCTTATCTGCTGACGCCGGAGCAGGCCCGTGCCTATCGCGAGGGCGATATTCACATTCACGATTTCGATTTCTACGCGCTGACCACTACCTGCTGCCAGATCGACCTGGTCAAGCTGTTTAAAGGTGGTTTTTCCACGGGCCATGGCTATCTGCGCGAGCCCCAGGGCATCGGAAGCTACGCCGCGCTGGCGGCCATTGCTATCCAGTCCAACCAGAACGATCAGCACGGTGGCCAGGGCGTGCCCAACTTTGACTACGCCATGGCCCAGGGCGTGCGCAAGACGTTCGCCAAAAATTACGCCAGCAAGCTGCGCGAGGCGCTGGAAGACGTGCTGGATACAGACGATGAGTCGGTGCTGACCCAGACGGCCATTGCCGCCGGACACGAAGCCACCGGCGAGGAGCCCCGCCTGCAGACCCAGGCCGCTACTTTTGACGCCGCCGCTGTGCAGGCATTGGTGGCGGACGGACGCCTGGACAAAGAGAAAGCCACCCACGTGGTGCACCATGCCCGCCGTCGGGCTGAGAAGGCCACGGACCGTGCCACCTACCAGGCCATGGAGGGCTTTGTGCACAACCTGAACACCATGCACTCCCGTGCGGGCGCTCAGACACCGTTCTCCTCCATCAACTACGGCACCGATACCTCTCCCGAGGGCCGCATGGCCATCCGCAATATCCTCATGGCTGAGGATGCGGGCCTGGGCCACGGCGAGACCCCCATTTTCCCCATTCATATCTTTAAAGTAAAAGAGGGCGTCAACTACAATCCGGGCGATCCCAACTACGATCTGTTTGAGCTGTCCTGCAAGGTCAGCGCCAAACGCCTGTTCCCCAACTATGTGTTCCTGGATTCGCCCTTCAACCTGCAGTACTATAAACCCGGCCATCCGGAAACGGAAGTCGCCACCATGGGCTGCCGCACCCGCGTCATGTCCAATGTGTACGACCCCGAGCGCGAAATTGCCTATTCCCGCGGCAACCTGTCCTTCACTTCCATCAACCTGCCCCGTCTGGCCATTGAGAGCCACGGCGATGAGGCGCTGTTCTACAAAAAGCTGGACAATATGATGGAGCTGGTGGCACAGCAGCTGCACGACCGCTACGAGATTCAGGCTTCCAAGCGTGTGTACAACTATCCGTTCCTCATGGGTCAGGGCGTTTGGTTGGATTCCGACAAGCTGGGCCCCAACGACGAAGTGCGTGAGGTGCTCAAGCACGGCAGCTTGTCCATCGGCTTCATTGGCCTGGCCGAGACCCTGACTGCTCTGTACGGCCACCACCATGGCGAGAGCGATGAAATGCAGCAGAAAGGCCTGGCCATTGTGCGCCACATGCGGGAGTTCTGCGACAAGAAATCTGCAGAAACCCACATGAACTACGGCCTGCTGGCCACCCCCGCGGAAGGATTGTCCGGCCGCTTTGTCCGCATGGACCAGAAGCGCTACGGCACAATTCCCGGCGTAACCGATCGGGAGTACTACACCAACTCCTTCCACATCCCCGTGTGGTATCCCATTTCGGCCTACGATAAAATTCACAAGGAAGCCCCTTACCACGCTTTGACCAACGCCGGCCACATCAGCTATGTGGAGCTGGACGGCGACACCGCCAACAACGTGGAAGCTTTTGAAAGCGTGGTCCGCTGCATGCACGATGCTGGCATCGGCTACGGTTCCATCAACCATCCGGTAGACCGCGATCCCATTTGCGGTTACGTGGGCGTCATCGGCGAGGTGTGCCCCCGCTGCGGCCGCCGGGAAGGCGAGGCTCTGAGCCAGGAGAAGGTTGACGAGCTGCGCAAATTGTACCCCGAAGTGACCACTTTCTGTGGCTGCGAATAAGCTGGGGCTTGCAAACTATCCTAAAATGGTATACAATAAACACAAACATAGATAAGCGAATGCTTGGGAGGAAAGAAAAATGGCTATTCAGACGAACCGTGAAGCAAAGTATGGCAAAGACGTGGGCTTTGAGCGCATCCGCCGCATCACCGGCTACCTGGTGGGCACCATGGACAAGTGGAACGACGCGAAAAAAGCTGAGGAGCGCGACCGCGTGAAGCACGGTCTGTCCCACTAAGATGGGGCAGGTTCTGAATCTGGCGGGCATTATGGAAGATTCCATTGTGGATGGACCGGGCATCCGCACCGCCATTTTCGCCCAGGGCTGCCCCCGCCGGTGTGAGGGCTGCCACAACCCGGAGAGCTGGCCTTTCGGCACAGGCAATGACGTGCCGGTGGAAGAGCTGTTCGCCCACATTCAGGCGAGTCCCCTGGTGAAGGGCGTTACCTTTTCCGGCGGCGAGCCCTTTTCCCAGGCCGAGGCGTTCTGCGCGCTGGCCCGGATGCTGAAAGCGGCCGGGTATGAGGTGGCCAGTTATACCGGCTATACCTTTGAGCAGCTTCTGGAGGGAACGGACGCGCAGAAAGCGCTTCTGGAGCAGCTGGACATCCTGGTGGACGGCGAGTTTGTGCTGGCCAAGCGTAATCTGGACCTGCGTTTCCGCGGGTCGGAAAATCAGCGCATTCTGGATGTGCCCAAAAGCCTTGCGGCCGGCAGCGCCGTCTGGTGCGAAGCCGAGCGCTGGACCGGCGGAACCCATCCTCACAACTGAATCAATCAGGCGGAACGCAGGTTCCGCCTTTTTTTGTGCCTTGCGCGGGCTTGGGGGCTATTGTATAATATGTGTCGGAAAAGAGGGGTCTTGGTATGAAAAGGTCGTTTCTGCGCCGGTGCGCCGCGTCTTTGGCGCTGCTGGCGTTTTGTGCGTTCGGGGCAACGTGCGCCTGGGCACAGGATGAAATGCAGGAGATCGATAACGTTCGCATTTTGATGACCACTTTGTCGGGCGGTACAGCCCGTCTGTCCGGGCCCTCGGCAAAAGAGGACGGAACGGTTTTGCTGCGCAGCGACCGGGATGCGAATTTTACCTGGGAAGAGGAGATTGATGCAGCGTGGTTTGATTCCGTCATCAACGAGGGGGAAAAGGGCGGCGCGGCGCCCGAAATGCGTGTGAATTTTCCCCAGGTCAGCAGTATGAGCGTTCCCATGGTGGCACAGGCGGATGAAAACGGTGTGACGTTTGCTGCCCCGGCACAGGGGTCCACCGTGAATGTGAAAGCCTCCTTTCAGAATGTGCGGCAATACAGTTATGTGTACGATACGTCGGACGGGGAAGTACCCTACGTGGCCATGCACGGCACCATTGAGGTCGAAGTGCGCATGACCGTTGACCGCATTCTGGAATATGATCCTTTGCCGCAGAACTCAACGGAAGAAGAAATGCTTGCTTACACAAGGGGCGTTTCTGGCGGCACGTGGCGGCAGATTGAGCCCGTGGAATTGGTTTACCGTGCAACTTATTACAACTCTCCCGCAGGAATTGGAGTGTCCGGAGCAGACGGTCAGCCGGTGGAACCGATTTTGGGAGAGCCTGCCGGACTTTGGTTGCTCACTGGACAAGAGGACGACGACAATGTGTGCACGGTGGAATTCGATGGCCGCACGCAGAATCTGGATGCGGCGGATGTGCCGTATTTTTCACTGTCTGTTAAACTTTATATTGAAGTAATCGACTGGAACGAAGCCACCACCAATGCGGGACCGGTGGTCGCCACGGCCACGGGCGCCACAGTGCTGGGGCTGGGTGGCAGTGCGGTGGCCAACGCTTTGGCTCAGCCGGACGCTTTGCCCGCCCGCCGTAGGGATGAGGAGTTCCCGGCGGACGAACCGGAAGAAACGCCGGACTTTCCCGAGGAGGACAGCCCCGAAGTGAGCGTGTCTCTGTATAAGCCCTTTGGGGATCTGGTGAACACCAAAGGCGCTGCGGTGGACATTCAAATCACGATCGACGGCGGCGAGGGCCTGCGCTGGCACTATCTGCCCACGGCCATCTGCCCGGGCGGCCTGAAGGCTGTGGTTCCCACGGTGGTGGGCACGGGCAGCGAAAGCACGCTGGTGCTGGGCCTGACGGGGGCAGCCATGAAACAGGCCCACTGCCCGGTGTTTGTGACGGTGATTGCCTGGGCCGTAGGACCGGACGGCAAAGTGCTGAAGACCAGCGGCACCACGGAGCTGACGCTGCACCGGGGCGGCTTGGAAGCAAAGCGGAATGCGGACGGCAGCCTGGAAGTGATCAGCTATGCGGACGGCAATTTGAACGGGCTTGCGGAACAGCGGGTGCTGAAGGAGAGCGAGTACACACTGGTGGAAAACGGTGACGGCACCGCCACAGTGCAGGCGCTGGAAAAGCGTTTGGGCAGCTGCGTTTTGCAGGATCTGGACAAAAAAGACGAGGGGGAACGGACATGAATCAGAGAAAGGGGCGCAGTGCCCGGGAGTGGGGGACCTATGTGTGGACTCTGATCCGGAACAGTCTGGCACCTACGGCGCTGATGGCGCTGTTCTGGTTGGTGCTGGGCTGGGTGCGCGCAGCAGGTGTGCAGTGGGCCATTTTGTGGCCGCTAAACTTTTTGACGGGCGCTCTCAGCGGCTTGGAAGGCAGCGCCTTCGGAGGCACTTTGGGCAAGGCGATTTTGCTGGTGGTGTTCAACAGCTTTTTCCGGGGTATTGTGGTCCGGCGCAAGGGCAACGAGCGGCGGCGCGTTCATTTTTGGGAGGAGCTGAAAAAGGAGAGCGTGTCCACCGTGTTGGCGCGCATTCCCCAGTACGGCAATCTGCGCCTGCTGACCCGTGACCGCACCCCCCTGATGCTGGGCTGTGGTGTGTTGGGCGTGGGAATAGCGCTGGCTGCTATCCCTTTTTGACCGGAAACGGAAGTTTGGTCAACAGCATGGTGTGCGTGGCGCTGTTTCTCAGCGTGGGCAAACAGATTGCCAATCAGCGCGGCCTTTTGATCACGCTTTTGAATCTTCTGCTGGCGCGTAAATCCATGCGTACGGTGAATCGGGGCGCGGTGGACCGCGTATTTGCCGGTTTTGCGGTGGGCATGGCCGCGGCGGTTCCCGTTGCAGCGGTGCGCGCGATTCCCGTTGTGGGTGGTGCGCTGTGGCTGGTGCTGGCCCGGGTTTTGCCCTGGGCGCTGATTCTGGCCGGTGCAGCATGCCTCGGCTGGGCGCTGTGGAAAGCGCGTCAGGTTCAGCCCGCAGGTCAGGAGGCAGGCAAATGAAGCAATCGATTTTGCGGCGGTGCGCGTCGGTTGCAATTTTGCTGTCCTTCTGCATGCTGACCGGCGTGTGCGCCTTCGCGGACAGCCAGACGGAAAAAATCAACTATGTGCGCGTCACAGCGCCTGTCTCGGTGGGCAGGAACGTGCAGCTGACCGGTCCGGACGTGGACGAAGACGGTTCGGTGCTGCTGCAGGAAGGAAACCCGGTCCGTTTTACGGTGGAAGGCCCGGCGACCATGGATGTCAGCGAAAGCTATTCTTATGATGGCGAATGGAAGAACGCGGCTTTCTTTGATTTTAAGACTGCTTTGCAGCCGGATTCTCTTTATTCGAATCCGTGGCTGCTGTTGTACTCCGACGAAAGCGGCGCGTGGTTCGGTCTGCCGGACGATGACGCCGGTACGCTGCGCATCACGTTTGAAGATGTGCAGTTGACAAATGTGGACAAAATGGAAGATACGGGCGAGCTGTATTTTGGCGTGAACGGTACGTACCGGATCGAGGTTCGTTTCCCCGTGACGCGGGTCGTGCAGCGACCGGTCTTTGAAAATACGCAAACCTATATGAATGAGACCGACAGCCTTCTTCAAAGCGCGCCGGTTCTGTCGCAGCCATATTCGGAAGCAGTGTTTCGGGCTACAATACAGGGATATATGGGAAATGGCCGGAGCAGCAGCTTTCCTTTGGATGTGTTTGAGTGGGGATTCTCGTCTGTTCGTTTTCTGACAGGGGCAACCTGGGATGCAGAGCTGGAATACGATGGCCGAATTCAGAAAATAGAAGCGGGTGAAGACCTGCCCTGGGGCTATGAAGTAAATGTGCTGATGAACATCACGGACTTTGGGTATGCTGCCACCGGCGGGGGCACGGTGGTCGCCACGGCCACGGGCGCCACAGTGCTGGGGCTGGGCGGCAGTGCGGTGGCCAACGCCCTGGCTCAGCCGGACGCTTTGCCCGCCCGTCGCAGGGACGAAGAGTTCCCGGCGGACGAACCGGAAGAAACGCCGGACTTGCCCGAGGAGGACAGCCCCGAAGTGAGCGTGTCTCTGTATAAGCCCTTTGGGGATCTGGTGAACACCAAAGGCGCTGCGGTGGACATTCAAATCACGATCGACGGCGGCGAGGGCCTGCGCTGGCACTATCTGCCCACGGCCATCTGCCCGGGCGGCCTGAAGGCTGTGGTTCCCACGGTGGTGGGCACGGGCAGCGAAAGCACGCTGGTGCTGGGCCTGACGGGGGCAGCCATGAAACAGGCCCACTGCCCGGTGTTTGTGACGGTGATTGCCTGGGCCGTAGGACCGGACGGCAAAGTGCTGAAGACCAGCGGCACCACGGAGCTGACGCTGCACCGGGGCGGCTTGGAAGCAAAGCGGAATGCGGACGGCAGCCTGGAAGTGATCAGCTATGCGGACGGCAATTTGAACGGACTTGCGGAAAAGCGGGTGCTGAAAGAGAGCGAGTACACACTGGTGGAAAACGGTGACGGTACCACCACCGTGCAGGCGCTGGAAAAGCGTTTGGGCAGCTGTGTGCTGGAAGAACCGCAGAAAAACGGCTGACAGGCCGATCAATCGGAAAGGAATTTTGTTTTTATGCGCATGCGTTTTAAACCTTACGCGGGGCCCGAACTGCGGGCCTGCGCGTTTCACGTCAACCATCCCATGGAGCAGAAGGGAAAATGGAATACACTGTTTGCCCGGCCGGACCAGCCTCTGCATTTGGAGCTGGGCTGCGGCAAAGGCGGCTTCCTGGCCAAGCTGGCGGTACAGCATCCGGAAATCAACTACGTGGGCATTGACCTGACTGACAAGGTGCTGATTCTGGCCAAGCGGAACATTGACCGGGAGTATGCCGCCGCTGACCGTCCGGTGGACAATGTGCTGATCCTGACCCATGATATTGAGCGGATTCCGGGCATGATGTCCGGTGCCGAGGGCGATCATGTTCAGCGGATTTATATTAACTTCTGCAATCCCTGGAACAAAAAGGCGGGACATAAAAAACACCGGCTGACGCATACAAAGCAGCTGCTTTTGTACCGGGAATTTTTGTGCGACGAGGGCGAAATCTGGTTCAAGTGTGACGATGAAGACCTGTTTGAGGACACGCTGAACTACCTGCCCGCCGCGGGCTTTGAAATTACCTGGATGACCCGGGACCTCCACGCCGATGAGCCGGCCTGGAACATCCGCACCGAACACGAGAACATGTTCACGGAGATGGGCATTCCCACCAAGGCGCTGATTGCCAAAAAAGTTCAGTTGCCGGAACAGAACTAAAAAACGAGCACATGCTGTGGCATGTGCTCGTTTTTTACTGGCTTTCATGCCTAAAAATATACTGATTTTTTGTTCTCAAAACTATATTTTTATACTTTTATATGTGTTACACTGAAAAATAAGAGAAGCCGGCAGAGGAGAAGGTTCGATGAAAATTTCAAGCGAGAGTGCACAGAGCATTGTGATGGAAATCGGCAACATTGTGGGGCAGAACATCAATATGATGGACGAAAAGGGGTACATCATTGCCAGCACCGATCCGGATCGGGTGGGCTCCTTTCACGAAGGGGCCCGGCGCATTCTGGATCGGCAGCTGGATGAACTTTACATCAAGCCGGAAGATGCCACCGAAACCATGCGGGCAGGGCTGAATCTGGCGGTCAAACTGTACGGGGACATTGTGGGGGTCATCGGCATCACCGGTGTGTACGAGGAGATTTTCGGCTACGGGCAGGTTGTTAAAAAGATGACCGAGATCCTGATTCGGGAAAAAAGTGAAGAAGACGCCAAACGGATGGACCAGCGCATTTTGAATCGTTTTTTGGAGGACTGGGTGCTGGATCACGGCATTGTGAAGGGACCGGCGCTGATGCAGCGCGGTCTGGAATTGGGCATTGACATTACAGTGCGCCGCCGGGTGATGGTGGTCAGTCCCATGGAGATGGAGCGGTATGCCAATTCCAGCGAGGGCCAGCAGGTCATGGACCGTCTGGAACAGACCATTGCCGCCTGCCTCAGCGGAAAGCAGGGTTCGGTGCTCATGCGTCATTCCGGCCGGCAGGTGCTCCTTGTGCCCGATTGCAGCGATGAGCACATGTTGGAGTTGGCAGAACGCCTGCGCACAGCGGCGGCGCAGCATTTCTCTTTGAAGCTGGCCATTGGCATTGACGGCGTGTCCGACGATACCCATATGGCGTACACTCAGGCGGACAAGGCCTGGCGTTCGGCGCGGCTGCGGGGGCGGGAAGTGTGTGCTTACGGTCAGGTGGCGCTGGAGTTGTTCAGCGAAGAGATTTCCCGCCAGACCAAGGAAGAATACATTCACAAAGTGTTTCCCCGGTGCACATGTGAAGAAGTGCGCGGCTGGATGGATGTGCTGGAAGCCTATTTTGCGGCGGAAGGTTCCCTGCAAAGTGCTGCGAGCGCGCTGTATATTCATAAAAATACGCTTCAGTACAAACTGAAAAAGCTGGCGGAAATCAGCGGTTACGATGTGCGCCACCCCAGTGATGCGCCGGTTCTGTACATCGCCATGCTGTTTTTCAAAGAGGTGCAGGCCGACCTGACGCTGTGGTGATTTGTGGCCTTGGTACCAGGGTTAAAAATGCTTTTTTGTTCCCCGGAATATAGCGGATGGAGAAAAAGATTTTTACAATAAAAAGAAACGGTAGAAAAAAGGTGATTCAGTTGAAAAAAGTGGTTCTTGTTCCCGACTCTTTCAAGGGAACGCTGACATCTGTACAAATCTGCGATATCATGGCCCGGGCTGTGCGGCGTTTTTATCCGGATGCACAGATCCTGTCCGTTCCTGTGGCTGACGGCGGAGAAGGAAGCGTGGACGCTTTCTTGCAGGCGGTGGGCGGCGAAAAGCGCACCTGTCCGGTACAGGGGCCCTACGGAGAACAGACAAACAGCTTTTACGGCCTTCTTCCCGACGGAACGGCCGTGGTGGAAATGGCTGCGGCGGCAGGCCTGCCCATGGTGGGCGGCGCACGCAATGCTGAGCGCACCACCACCTATGGCGTGGGACAGTTGATGGCGGCCGCGCTGGATGCCGGCTGCAAAAAACTGGTGGTGGGGCTGGGCGGCAGTGCCACCAATGACGGCGGCTGCGGTGCGGCCGCGGCGCTGGGAGCGGTATTTCTGGACAAAAGCGGAACTTCGTTTGTGCCCGTGGGACGCACGCTGGAGCAGATCGAACGCATTGATTTGAGCGGACTGCATCCCCGGCTGAAACAGGTGCCGGTGATTGCCATGTGTGACGTGGACACCCCTTTGTGCGGTCCGACGGGCGCTGCGGCGGTATTCGGCCCCCAGAAAGGGGCAGACGAGGCCATGGTGGCCCGGCTGGACGCGGGTCTTCGCCATTTTGGGGACGTGGTGCTGCGGGACACGGGAAAGGAAATTCTGGATCTGCCCGGCGCGGGCGCGGCCGGCGGCATGGGCGGCGGTATGGCCGCTCTGCTGGGTGCGCAGATGCAGATGGGCATCGAGACCGTGCTGGACACGGTCGGTTTTGAGACCATGCTGCAGGGCGCGGATCTGGTTTTTACCGGCGAGGGAAAACTGGATGCCCAGTCGCTGCGGGGCAAAGTGGTGCTGGGCGTGGCCAGAAGAGCCAAAAAAGCCGGTGTGCCGGTGGCGGCCGTGGTGGGCGATATCGGCGACCACATCGAAGAGGTGTACGATCAGGGGGTCACCGGGGTGTTCAGCATCAACCGGGTGGCGCTGCCCTACGAGGCCATGAAGCCCCGTGCGGCGGATGATCTGCGCCTGACAGTGGAAAATCTGCTTCGCTTTTACCGGGACGGCCGCAAAACAGGGCTTGCATAATCCGGACGAATGTGATATAGTATTACAGTACGATAACTTTTTATGGAAAGAGTGGACCGAAAGGCCCGCTCTTTCCTGTTGTTAGGGCCTTGTTGACAGGAGGTTTTGCATGGCAAAAGAAAAGGTGGGCGGCACGGTGCAGGTCGTGGAAGCACTGGTGACACCCGTGCTGGAAGATTTGGGCCTGCGGCTTTGGGATGTGCGTTTTGAAAAGGAAGGACCGGACTGGTTTTTGCGCATCTTCATCGATCGGGACACCCCGCTGGACATTGCGGCGTGCGAGGCGGCCACTCGGGCCATCAACCCGGTCATCGACCAGGCGGACCCCATTTCCCAGAGCTATTATCTGGAAGTGGGCGGCCCGGGCCTGGGCAGAAAGCTGACGCGGGATTCCCATTTCGCGGCCAAATGCGGGCAGAAGGTGCTGGCTCATCTCATCCGCGCCAACAGCGCAGGTGAGCGGGAAGTGACCGGCATTCTGCGCGGCAAGAAAGGTTCCGTGGTCACTCTGGAGCGGGAGGACGGAACGCTGGAAGCCATTGACGCAAAGGACGCCAGCTATTTCAAACTGTGCGACGACGAAGACCTGTTTTGACCTTCGGGCAAGACGACAGCAATCATAGAGAAGGACGGAGATCGGAAAAATGAACGCAGAATTTTTTGAAGCACTTTCCATGCTGGAAGCGGAGCGCGGCCTGCCCGCCGAATACCTGCTGGAGAAAATCAAGAACGCCATCGTCATCGCGGTCAAAAAGGACTACGATGTGGAGGACGAGAACGTTTCCGTGGAGATTGACCCCACCAGCGGCAAGTTCAATGTGAGCCTGCTGAAAGAGGTTGTGGACGAGGTGGAAGACACCCGCACCCAGATCAGCCTGGAAGCTGCTCAGGCCAAGCGCAAAACCTACAAGCTGGGCGACATGTTCCAGATCCCCCTGAAAACAAAAGACTTCGGCCGCATTGCAGCCCAGACCGCGAAACATGTGATCCGTCAGGGCCTGAAAGAGGCCGAGCGCAGCCAGATGTATGCCGAGATGCAGTCCAAGGCCCATGAGATCGTGTCTGCGGTGGTCACCAACATCGACCCGCAGCGCGGCGTTGTCACGCTGGAACTGGGCAAGGGCGGCGTGGCCACTCTGCCCCGCAACGAGCAGGTGCCCGGCGAGACCCTGACCGAGGGCCAGCACCTGCAGGTGTATGTGGTGGACGTGGTTGAGTCCGAGCGCGGTCCGCGCATGATGATCAGCCGCACGCACCCCGGCCTGGTGAAACGCATGTTCGAGATGGAAGTGCCCGAGATCTTTGACGGCACCGTGGAGATCAAAGCCATCAGCCGCGAGGCGGGTGCCCGCACCAAAATGGCTGTCTGGTCCAAGGATGAGAACGTGGACCCCGTGGGCGCGTGCATCGGTCCCCGCGGCCAGCGCGTGGCCAAGATCGTGGAAGAGCTGGGCGGCGAGAAAATCGACATCGTCCGCTGGAACGAAGACCCTGCCAAGTTCATCAGCGAGGCGCTCAGCCCCGCCGACGTGGTGGGCGTGGAAATTCTGGAAGGCGAGCCCCGGTCCTGCCGCGTGACCGTGCCGGACCACCAGCTGAGCCTGGCCATCGGCAACAAAGGCCAGAACGCCCGCCTGACTGCCCGCCTGACCGGCTATAATATTGATATCCGGCCCGAGAGCGGCTATTACGGCGAGGAGCCGCCCGTGAAGAAAACCGAGGAATAAGCACGGGAAGCCACCGATTGAACAAGACCCGGAAGGAGACCTGTATGACCCAAAGAAAAATTCCGCTGCGGCGCTGCAACGGCTGCGGCGAGTCCAAACCCAAAAAGGAACTGGTGCGTGTAGTGCGTGCGCAGGATGGCACGGTGTCGCTGGATTTGACCGGCAAGAAGCCGGGCCGCGGGGCGTATGTGTGCCCGTCGGCCGCATGCCTTGCCAAGGCGCGCAAAGCCAAGCGCATCGAGCGGGCGCTGGAAGTTTCCATTCCGGATGAAATCTACGCGGCCATGGAGGCCGAAATCGAAAAAGGGGAGCCGAATGCAGAATAAACTGTTGTTTGCGCTTTCCCTGTGCCGCAAGGCAGGCGCCCTGGTGATGGGGTTTGACGCGGTGAAAGACAGTGTCAATCAGGGAAATGCGTATCTGGTGCTGTGCGCCAGCGATCTTTCCCCGGCCACGCGGGAGCGTGTGGTCCGGTTTTGCGAAAATGAGACCGAAATGGCGGATATGCCTTTAACGCAGTTGGAAATTTCCGCCATCAGCAAAAAGCCCGCGGGCGTGTTTGCTGTCACCGATGAAAACCTGGCGGTGCTTTGCCGCAAAAACCTGAACGCCTGTGCGGCGTCTGTTAAGGAGGAACGTCCATGATTAAATATAAACTGAGCGATGTAGCCAAGGACCTGAATATTCCGGCCAAGGAGCTGCTGGAGATGGTCAGCGATCTGACCGGAGAGGCGAAGAAGCATTCTTCTCCCCTGACGGACGCCGAACTGAACCAGCTGTTTGAGAAGTTGACCACCCAGAACGAGGAGTCGAGCCTGGATGCGTATCTGTCCAGCGTGTCCGAGCCGGAAGAGCCGAAGAAGGAAGAGCCTGTAAAAGCCCCTGCCAAACCGGCAGCGGCCGCTCCGGCCAAACCTGCGGCGCCCCAGCGTCCTCAGCAGCAGAAGGCGCCTGCGGCCAAGCGCAAAGAGCGCATCCGCATGCCCAAAGAGGAGAAGGCTGACCGTCCCGCGCCCGAAAAACGCGAAGTGGTCACCGTCACCGTGGACACCCGTGTGTCCGACGTGAACCTGGACAAATTCAACGAGAAATACACCGATCTTGCCAGCACCAAAAACGTGGAGAACCGCCGCAAACCCACGCCTGCCGGCAACAAGCAGAAATTCGGCAACAAGAAAAACCGCAACCAGCCCTTCCAGAAAAAGCGTGAGACCGAGGCCGAGCGCCTCCAGCGCATCCAGCTGGAAAAAGCCCGCAAGGCTCAGCTGAAGGTTTCCATCCCCGACGAGATCACCGTGGGCGATCTGGCCACCCGGCTGAAGGTCAACGTGGCACAGGTCATCAAAAAACTGATGGGCCTGGGCGTCATGGCCGCCATCAGCGAAGTAATCGACTTCGACACCGCTTCTCTGGTGGCCGAAGAACTGGGCGCCAAGGTGGAGCACGAAGTGCATGTCACCATTGAGGAGCGCCTGTTTGAGGTGGACGAGGACAAGGAAGAGGATCTGCAGGAGCGTCCCCCGGTCGTGGTGGTCATGGGCCACGTCGACCACGGCAAAACTTCCATTCTGGACGCCATCCGCAAAACCCGCGTTACCGCGGGCGAGGCCGGCGGCATCACCCAGCACATCGGTGCTTATCAGGTGGAGAAAAACGGCAAGATTATCACCTTCCTGGATACCCCGGGCCATGAGGCGTTTACCTCTATGCGCGCCCGCGGCGCCAACCTGACGGATATCGCCGTTCTGGTCGTGGCCGCGGACGACGGCATCATGCCTCAGACCGTGGAGTCCATCAACCATGCCAAAGCGGCGGGTGTCACGGTGATCGTGGCCATCAACAAAATGGATAAACCCACGGCCAACCCCACCCACGTCATGGAACAGCTGACCCAGTACGAACTGGTTCCCGAGGAGTGGGGCGGCGAGACCATCTGCGTGCCCGTTTCCGCGCTGACCGGGCAGGGCATTGAGGACTTGCTGGAGAACATCCTGCTGGTGGCTGAGGTCAAGGAGCTGAAAGCCAACCCCAACCGCCGTGCCAAGGGCGCGGTGATCGAGGCCCGTCTGGATAAGGGCCAGGGCCCCGTGGCGACCATTCTGGTTCAGAAAGGCACCCTGCATCAGGGTGACATTGTCATCGCCGGCACGGCTGTGGGCCGCGTGCGCGTCATGCGCGACGACCAGGGCCGCAACCTGAAAGACGCTGGCCCCTCCACGCCTGTGGAGATCACCGGCCTGACCGAGGTGCCTGCCGCAGGCGACATCTTCGACGCGGTCGAGGACGAGAAGCTGGCCCGTGAGCTGGCCGACAAGCGCGCCGCTGAGGCCAAGGAAAAACAGTTTGCCGCCTACAAGAAGGTCACGCTGGACAATCTGTTCAGCCAGATTGCCGAGGGCGAGCGCAAGGAGCTGGCCATCATTGTAAAAGCCGACGTGCAGGGCTCTGCCGAGGCGGTGAAGCAGTCGCTGGAAAAACTGTCCAACGACGAGGTGCGCGTGCGTGTCATCCATGCGGGCGTTGGCGCCATCAACAAGTCTGACGTCATGCTGGCCAACGCCGGTAACGCCATCATCATCGGTTTCAACGTGCGTCCCGACCCCATCGCCAAGGAAGAGGCGGCCCAGGCCGAGGTGGAGATGCGCATGTACCGCGTAATCTACGACGCCATCAACGACGTGAATGACGCCATGAAAGGCATGCTGGCGCCCAAGTACCGCGAAGTGGAGCTGGGCCGTGCCGAAGTGCGCAACGTGTTCAAAATTTCCTCCGCAGGCACCATTGCCGGCTGCTATGTGCAGGAGGGCAAAATCACCCGCTCCGCCAAGATTCGTTTGGTGCGTGACGGCATCGTCATCACCGAGGACGAGATTGACTCTCTGCGCCGCTTCAAAGACGATGTCAAGGAAGTGGCTGCCGGTTACGAGTGCGGCGTGGGTCTGGAGAAATTCTCCGACATCAAAGAGGGCGACGTGTTTGAGGCCTTCGTGATGGAGGAATACCGCGACTGAGCGTGCACAGAAAGGAGATCGCTATGCCGCAAAGCAAAAATATGGCCCGCCTGACCGAGGACATGAAGCGTGAGCTGATCAGCGTCATCGGTCAGATGAAGGACCCCCGGGTACAGGGCTTTTTGACGGTGATGCGTGTGGAAGTGGCGCCGGATCTGTCCAGCGCCAAGGTGTATGTGAGCAAGATGGGCGCGGATGATGCCACTGCCCAGGCGGTGCAGGCGCTGAACCGCGCCGCGGGCCATGTGCGCAGCGAAATCGCCGCGCGCATGCACATCCGCAAGGCACCGGAATTCCGCTTCTTTGCGGACGACGGCGCCAAATACGCCACACACATCAACGAACTGATCGCGGGACTCAAGCGCGAAGAGTGACCCGCAGGGTAAAAGAGGAGAAATTATGAGTGAAATTTTGGACCTCGTGACTGCCATCAGCCGTCTGTTGAAAGCGGAAAACATTCTGCTTTTGTGCCATAAAAACCCCGACGGCGACACCATCGGCAGCGCTGCGGCGCTGTACCATGTGCTGAAAGGCCTGGGAAAGACCGTGGCGGTCACATGTTCCGACGAGATCCCGGCCCGGTACGATTATATGGAGATCGGTCTGTACGACGGCTCTTTTGAGCCGCGGTACATTGTGGCCGTGGACGTGGCCGGCATTCAGCTGTTCGGCGACCCGGTGTCCCAGTATGCGGACAAGGTGAATCTGTGCATCGACCATCACCCCTCCAACGGCGGCTATGCGGATGCGCTGCTGTTGGACGGCGAGGCGGCTGCCACAGCCGAATTGATGTACAGCCTGTTTGAGTCCATGGACGCAAACATTACGCCGTTGATTGCCAACTGCCTGTACACGGGCCTCGCCACGGATACCGGATGCTTCAAATTTGCCAACACAACGGCAAAAACGCACCTGGTGGCAGCCAAGTTGATCGAGGCCGGGGCCGACATTGTCAAACTGAACAACATTCTGTTTGAAAGCAAGTCCCGCAGCCGGCTGGAGATTGAGCGCATTGCGCTGGAGAGCCTGGAGTATCACTTTGACGGCGCTTGCGCCATCATCAGCCTGACCAAAGAGCAGATCGAGCGCACCGGTGTGGAGCCGCTGGATCTGGAAGGCATCACCAGCCTGCCCCGTATGATCGAGGGCGTGCGCGTGGGCATCACTTTGCGCCAGCAGCCCACAGGCAGCTACAAAGTCAGCGTGCGCACCGAAGTGGGCGTGGACGCGGCTCAGATCTGCGCGCATTTGGGCGGCGGCGGCCACAAGCAGGCGGCTGGCTGTGAGATTTTGGGCAGTATGGAAAACGCGAAGGCAGCCCTGCTGTCGGAAGTGGAGCGTGCTCTGTGCAAGGAATCCTGATTGTGGACAAACCCGCTGGCTTCACCTCCTTTGATGTGGTGGCCAAACTGCGGGGCATTTGTAAAACAAGAAAAATCGGACACAGCGGCACACTGGACCCTATGGCGACCGGTGTGCTGCCTGTGTTTATCGGCGGTGCGGCCCGGGCGGTGGATATGCAGCAGAACACCGACAAGGCCTACGACGCAGTGATGCTTCTGGGCCGGCGCACGGACACCGGCGACGTCACCGGCCAGACCCTGGCCGAAGCGCCGGTTCCTGCCGATGTGGACGAGGCGGCGGTGCGCTGTGTGCTGGAGCGTTTCGCAGGCCCTCAGATGCAGCTGCCGCCCATGTATTCGGCGGTAAAAATCAACGGTCAGCCGCTGTATAAAGCGGCCCGCCGGGGCGAAACCGTAGAGCGCAAGCCCCGGCCGGTGGTCATTCATTCGCTGACACTCACCGGGCGCGTGTCGGAGAACGAGTACGCGCTGCACGTGGCGTGCGGCAAGGGCACCTATGTGCGCACGCTGGTGGAAGACATCGGCGCGGCGCTGGGCGTGCCTGCCACGCTGGCGGCGCTGCGCCGCACTCAGGCCGGCCCCTATACGCAGGAGCAGGCTGTGGGCTTTGCGCAGATCCAGCAGGCCCGGGACGAGGGCAGGCTGGAGGAGCTTTTGCTCAGTGTGGAGACGGTGTTCACACATCTGCCGGTGGTGGAAGTGGATGAAACAGGAGAAAAGCGCCTTCTGAACGGCGCGCCGGTGTATCGGTGCGGCGCGGCGGACGGCCGGGTGCGGGTGCGCCGTGGCGACGTCTTTTTGGGCGTGGGCCGTGTAAAAGGCGGCACGCTCTGCACGGAAAAATTGTTTGTGGAAAGGGTGTAAAAGGGTTTGCAGCGGTTCACCGAACTTGGCAAAATTGAATACGGCGCGGGCTGTGCCGTGGCGCTGGGGTATTTTGACGGCGTCCACATGGGCCACCGGGCTGTTTTGGGCGCAGCGGTGGACTGTGCACGCAGCCGTGGCCTGACGGCCGCGGCCTTCACCTTTTCGCTGCCGGTGTCCGGCGGCTTCAAGGGACGGCGCATTCTTACAGGCGAGGAAAAACGGCGTCGCATCGCTTCTTTAGGCGTGGAGATGTATCTGTGCCCGCCTTTTGAACAGTTCCGTGCTCTGTCGCCCCGGCAGTTTGTGGACGACGTGCTCGCCCGGGACTTCGGGGCAAAAGCTGTGTTCTGCGGCGAGGACTTTACCTTCGGCAAGGACAAAGCGGGCAACGTCCAAGTGCTGCGGCAGCTGTGCGGCGCGCGGGGCATTGAGGTGCATGTGGTGCCTCTGGCCTGTTACGAGGGTGAAACCGTGTCCTCTACCCGTATCCGGGCGTGTCTTACCCAGGGAGATATGGAGCAGGTGAACGCCATGCTGATGCAGCCCTACTGCCTGCGCCATCGAGTGCAGCGGGGACAGGGCCTGGGCCATACGCTGGGCTTTCCCACCATCAATCTCACTTATCCCGAGGGAGTGCTCATTCCCCGCAGCGGTGTTTACGTCACCCGGGTCACCCTGGCCGACGGCAGCTGCCATGCAGGCGCCACCGGGCTGGGCAGTCGGCCCACGGTCAACAGCGACGCGGAAAAAATTACCTGCGAAACCTTTCTGCCGGGCTTTTCCGGGGATATTTACGGCGACGAAGTGACGGTTTCCTTTTACAAATACTTATGGCCCACGGAAAAATTCGACAGCGTGGAGGATTTGGCGGCTATGGTGCGCCGGGCAGCGGCCGCGTCGCTGGAATATTTTCAGGAAAACGGATAAAAACCTGTTTCCGGCTTGATTTTTCAAAAAGGTATATGGTATACTATATAAGCTGCCGCAGTGCGGCATACCCGAGCTTGGTGACCGGCGAATCCTCGATTGGTTACCGACACTGGGCCCTGGGCACATATATTTTATAGAAGAGGAGTTACTCAAATGGAAAACAAACAGTCCATCATCGAATCCGCCCGCGTGCATGAGACCGATACCGGTTCTCCCGAAGTTCAGGTTGCGCTGCTGACCGCGCGCATCAACCACCTGAACGAGCACCTGAAAGACAACAAAAACGATCATCACAGCCGCCGCGGCCTGCTGAAAATGGTCGGCCGTCGCCGCAACCTGCTGGCCTATCTGAAGAAGAAGGACATCGAGCGTTATCGTGCCCTGATCGCAAAACTCGGCCTGCGTAAATAAGAACATTTTAACCGAAGGCAGACGGGCTCAGCCCTCTGCCTTTCGGTGTATTTTGTTCGCATTCAACGGGAAGGTTGTTAGCAATAAATCGAGGGCGCGTCCGCAGGGCCGGACACGGGCTGGATTTGTTGCTAAAACCTCCCTTGAAAATAAAAACCTTGCTTTTAAAGGAGGCAACATTATGGCATTGGAATTCTCCTCCAAGAAAGAGACATTCCCCAACTACCGCAAGTTCGAAACCGAACTGGCCGGCCGTCCCTTCGTGGTGGAAACCGGCAAAATGTGCGGACTGTCCAACGGCAGCTGCATGGTGAGCTACGGCGATACCCGTGTGCTGTGCAACGTGACCATGTCCGAGAAACCGCGTGAGGGCGTGGATTTCTTCCCCCTCTCCGTGGACTTTGAAGAAAAACTGTACGCGGTTGGCCGCATTCCCGGCAGCTTCATGCGCCGTGAGGGCCGCCCCGGCGAGAAGGCAATCCTGACTTCCCGCGTGGTGGACCGTCCCATCCGTCCGCTGTTCCCCAAGGACATGCGCAACGACGTGTCCGTGGTCATGACCGTCATGAGCGTGGACCAGGACTGCAGCCCCGAGATCGCCGGCATGATCGGCACCTCCATCGCCATCTCCATCTCCGACATTCCCTGGAAAGGCCCCATCGCGGGTGTTTACGTGGGTCTGGTGGACAATGAGCTGGTCATCAACCCCACCGAAGCCCAGCGCGACAAGAGCGATTTGCAGCTGACCGTGGCCGCCAGCATGGAGAAGATCGTCATGATCGAGGCGGGCGCCAACGAAGTGGACGAGCACACCATGCTCAACGCCATCAAGGCCGCTCACGTGGAGATCAAAAAGATGATCGGCTTCATCAACTCCATCGTGGCCGAAATCGGCAAACCCAAGAAAGAGTTCCAGTCCATGGAGCTGGATCACGATCTGTTCGAGGCTGTCAAGGCTGAGTTCCTGGACGACTTCAAAGCCGCCATGGACACCGACGACAAGAACGTGCGCGACATGCGCCTTCTGCCCATCCGCGACCGCATTTCCGAGAAATACGGCGAGGAGTGGGGTGAGGCCACCGTCGAGGAAATCATGTACAAAATGCAGAAGTTCGTGGTTCGCCGCTGGCTTCTGGACGAGGGCAAGCGTGTGGACGGCCGTGGTATCAACGAGATCCGTCCTCTGGCCGCTGAAGTGGGCCTGCTGCCCCGTGTGCATGGCTCCGGCATGTTCACCCGTGGCCAGACCCAGGTGCTGACCACCTGCACCCTGTCCAGCCTGCGCGATGCGCAGATCATGGACGATCTGTCCACCGAGGAGACCAAGCGCTACATTCACCACTACAACTTCCCGCCTTATTCCGTGGGCGAGGCCCGTGCGCCCCGCAGCCCCGGCCGTCGTGAGATCGGTCACGGCGCTCTGGCCGAGCGTGCGCTGCTGCCCATGATCCCCTCCACCGAGAAGTTCCCCTATGCGCTGCGCCTGGTGTCCGAGGTTCTGTCTTCCAACGGTTCCACCAGCCAGGCTTCCATCTGCGGCTCCACGCTGGCATTGATGGACGCGGGCGTTCCCATCAAAGAGCCTGTAGCCGGCATCTCCTGCGGCCTGATCACCGAGGGCGACCGCTGGATGACCATGCTGGACATCCAGGGCGTTGAGGACTTCCACGGCGATATGGACTTCAAAGTGGGCGGTACCAAGAACGGCATCACCGCCATTCAGATGGACATCAAAGTGGACGGCCTGACCTATGAAATCATCGAGGAAGCCTTTGAGAAATGCCGCAAAGGCCGCCTGTATATCCTGAACGAGATCATGCTGCCCGTGATCCCTGAACCCCGCGCCGAACTGTCCAAGTACGCGCCCAAGATGCTCAGCATCAAGATCGACGTGGACAAAATCAAGGACGTCATCGGCAAGGGTGGCAAGGTCATCCAGGAGATCTGCGCCAACTGCAACTGCAAAATTGACGTGGAAGAGGACGGCAGCGTGTTCATCAGCGCCATCAACCAGGAAGACGGCGAGCGTGCACTGCACACCATCAAGACCATTGTGGAAGACCCCGAAATCGGTGCCATCTACAAAGGCCGCGTGACCCGTCTGATGACCTTCGGCGCCTTCGTGGAAATCGCGCCGGGCAAAGAGGGCCTGGTCCACATCTCCAAGCTGGATACCAAGCGCGTGGAGAAAGTGGAGGATGTGGTCGCTGTGGGCGACGAACTGCTGGTGAAGGTCACCGAGATCGATCAGCAGGGCCGCATCAACCTGTCCCGCAAGGACGCTCTGGCCGATCTGGCTGCAAAACAGGGCAAATAAGTTTCGCCTTTCGCAGGCCGTGCATTTGCACGGCCTGTTTTTTTGTGATTTTGGATTGACGGAACCCGTTTTGAATATTATACTAAATGGGTATAATATGTGAAACGGAGAGAACGCCATGGAACCCACCATCATCAAGCGCAACGGCGCCCGGCAGGCCTATGCGCCCCAGAAGATCATCACCGCCATGAGCAAAGCCTTTGCCGATACCGGCGCTGCCGTGGACGAGGCGCGGCTGCACTGGCTGCTGGCCCGGGTGGAGCAATATCTGGTCCCCCGGCCCGAGGGCTGGAGCGTGGAGCAGATTCAGGACGTTGTGGAGCGCGTGCTCATGGAAGAAGGGCACTACAACGAGGCCAAAAGTTATATCTTGTACCGTAACAAGCGCACCCAGTTGCGGGCGCTTCGGGCGCAGATCGCCGCCGCAGCCGAATGTCCGGAACTGGAGAGCGTTCTGGCGGACATTCAGAAAGATTACGGCCAGGAGTGCGACTTGAGCGCCTTGCAGGCGAAATTTTCGGGGTTCGGCAAGCCCGGCATGGAGCAGTCCCAGCTTCTGCAGGCGCTGACGCGGGCGGCGGTGGAGATGACCAGCCCCGAGGCCCCCGCCTGGGACTATGTGGCCGCTCGTCTGCTGCGCTTTTCTTTTGGGCGGGAGCTGCAAACACAGCTGGAACGCCGGGGCATCGGCAGCTTTTACGAAAAGCTGCGCTATCTGACGGAGAAGGGGCTGTATGGCGAGTATATCCTCAGCGGATACAGCCGTGCGGAGATCGAGCAGGCGGCTGCTCTGCTGGACGACCGCCGGGACCGGCTGTTCACCTACGCCGGGCTGGACCTGCTTTTGAACCGATACGTGATCCGCTCCCGCAGCCACGTGAAGCTGGAAACGCCCCAGGAGATGTATCTGGGCATTGCGTTGCACCTGGCGCTTCCCGAAAAGCGGGATCGGATGAACTGGGTGAAAACCTTCTATGACATGCTCAGCCTGCAGCAGGTGAGCATGGCCACGCCCACGCTGTCCAACGCCCGCAAGCCTTATCATCAGCTGTCCAGCTGTTTTATTGACGTGGTGCCCGACAGTTTGACCGGCATTTACCGTTCCATCGACAACTTTGCCCAGGTCAGCAAATTTGGCGGCGGCATGGGCCTGTACTTCGGCAAGGTGCGGGCCACCGGCGGCAGCATCCGCGGGTTCGAGGGCGCGGCTGGCGGCGTCATCCGCTGGATTCGTCTGGTAAACGACACCGCCGTGGCGGTGGACCAGCTGGGCATGCGCCAGGGGGCCGTGGCCGTGTATCTGGACGCCTGGCACAAGGATCTGCCCGAGTTTTTACAGCTGCGCACCAACAACGGTGACGACCGCATGAAGGCCCACGACGTGTTCCCGGCGGTGTGCTATCCCGATTTGTTCTGGAAGCTGGCCAAAGAAAATCTGGACGCGGAGTGGGCGCTGATGTGCCCCCACGAGATTCTGACGGTCAAAGGCTATGCTCTGGAAGATTACTGGGGCGAGGAGTGGGAGCGCCGTTATCGGGACTGCGTGGAAGATCCCCGCATTTCCAAACGCATGGTCACCGTGAAGCAGATCGTGCGTCTGGTGCTGAAAAGCGCCGTGGAGACCGGCACGCCCTTCACCTTCAACCGGGATTTGGTCAACCGCATGAATCCCAACGGCCACAAAGGCGTGATCTACTGCTCCAACCTGTGCACGGAGATCGCCCAGAACATGGCGCCCATCGATGAAGTCAGCCAAACCGTGGAGACTGAGCACGGGGACACGGTAGTGGTCACACGCACCCGCCCGGGCGAGTTTGTGGTGTGCAATCTGGCCAGCCTGTGTTTGGGAAATCTGCCGGTGGAAGACGACGAATCCCTGAAGAAAGTGGTTTCCGCGGCAGTGCGGGCGCTGGACAACGTGATCGATTTGAACTTCTATCCGCTGCCCTACGCCAAAATCACCAACCGGCGCTACCGCAGCATCGGGCTGGGCGTGTCCGGCTACCATCATATGCTGGCAAAGCACAAGCTGCGCTGGGAGAGCCAGGAGCATCTGGATTTTGTGGACGATTTGTTCGAGCGCATCAACCGGGCAGCCATCGAGGCCAGCAGCGCCATCGCCGCGGAGAAGGGAAGCTACGCCTTCTTTGAGGGCAGCGACTGGCAGACCGGCGCCTATTTTGCAAAGCGGGGCTACACTTCGCCCCAGTGGAAGGAGCTGGCCGGCCGGGTGGCCCGGCAGGGTATGCGCAACGCCTATCTGCTGGCTGTGGCGCCCACTTCCTCCACCAGCATTCTCTCGGGCACCACCGCGGGCGTCGACCCCATTATGAAGCGCTTCTTCTTAGAGGAGAAAAAGGGCAGCATGCTGCCCCGCATCGCGCCCCAGCTGTCCATGGAGACCTACTGGTACTACAAAGCGGCCCACCAGATGGACCAGAGCTGGAGCGTGCGGGCCAGCGGCGTGCGTCAGCGCCACATCGACCAGGCTCAGAGCATGAACCTGTACATCACCAACGACTACACCCTGCGCAAGGTGCTGAACCTGTATGTGCAGGCCTGGGAAAACGGCGTAAAGACCATTTATTATGTGCGCTCCAAATCGCTGGAGGTGGAAGAGTGCGAGAGCTGCTCTTCCTGACGGAAAGACCAGCTATAAAAAGTCAAGAGAAAAAAGAGAAGAATGAGAAAGAGAAAA
>ERZ894220.542-NODE-542-length-26412-cov-9.64476_pt1 | contig 26412 bp, 20 predicted proteins | sample MGYA00380292_ERZ894220 | MGnify/ENA primary metagenome ERZ894220 (study PRJEB32331, sample SAMN06328446) | human gut metagenome | biome: human gut microbiome; feature: stool | host: Homo sapiens | collected 2014-12-05 ... | reverse complement strand
TCCGGAGCAACACCTGCTCTCTTCAAAGCTTCTTTGATTACAATCGTTCCAAGTTCTACAGCTGATGTGTTTGCGAACTGTCCACCCATTACACCGATCGCTGTACGACATGCACCTGCTAAAACAACTTTTCTTGCCATGATAAAAATCCTCCTTTATTTTGTAAATCACCTGATGTTTTTATTATAATCCTCCAAAAAACAGAATTCAATAGATGTTTGATATTTTTTTAACATTTTTTCATGTTCTATTACAGATACATGATACGATTCGGTTGAAAGGTTTCTTACTAGATGTTAAGATTTTTCTTGGTGTTTATATTTATTTTATATTTTTTATAATAATTTTATTGAAAGGATTTTTTTCACATGCACGAATTAAAACCAAAGCTTTTTGACATCATGAAGGGCTATTCCAAAGAGCAGCTGATCAAGGATATCATTTCCGGTATCATTGTTGCCATCATCGCCCTTCCACTTTCCATTGCACTTGCCATTGCTTCCGGTGTAGGACCGGAACAGGGACTTTACACCGCGATCATTGCCGGCTTCTTTATCTCTTTCTTCGGAGGAAGCCGTGTACAGATCGGAGGTCCGACTGCTGCCTTCGTTGTCATTATTTACGGAATTGTCGCAAACTACGGAACCGACGGTCTGATCGTCGCAACCATCCTCGCAGGTATCATTCTTGTGATCATGGGAATCTGCCGCTTCGGTTCTCTGATCAAGTACATTCCTTACACAATTACGACCGGATTTACCTGCGGAATCGCAGTCACACTTTTCGTAGGTCAGCTAAAAGACTTCTTCGGAATGGAAATGGAATCTGTCCCATCTGAATTCCTGGAAAAAATAATTGCCTATGTAAAAAACATCCACAGCATCAATCTGACTGCAACACTCATCGGACTTGCTGCCGTTGCAATCATGCTTCTCTGGACAAAGATAACCGACAAGATCCCGGGATCTTTAGTAGCAATCGTCGTTACAACTGCTATTGCATACTTTGCAAAACTTCCGGTCAATACCATCGGCAGCGTATATGGACAACTGAATTCTGCATTTCCTGCTTTCCATGTTCCTTCGATCACCATTGAGCTGGTACAGCAGATGATCTCACCGGCATTTACCATCGCAGTCCTTGCCGCAATTGAGTCTCTCCTCTCGGCTGTTGTAGCTGATGGTATGATCGGTGATACCCATAAATCCAACGCAGAGCTTATCGGACAGGGGCTTGGAAATATTTTCTCCGGTCTGTTCGGCGGAATCCCTGCAACCGGAGCTATCGCAAGAACCGCTGCCAATGTGCGTAATGGTGGACGTACTCCGATTGCCGGTATCACACACTGCATCACTCTTACGATCATTCTTCTGGTGCTGATGCCACTTGCTGCCTTGATCCCAATGACCACACTTGCCGCAGTGCTTCTTGTGGTTGCTGCAAACATGGCCGACTGGAGTTCTTTCTTCCGCCTGTGTAAAAGTGCTCCTAAAAGCGATATCATCGTCCTTGTTATAACCTTTTTCCTGACGGTATTTTTTGATCTGGTTGTGGCAATCGAGATCGGTGTCGTTCTTGCTGCCCTTCTTTTCATGAAACGTATGGCAGAAACAGCCGATATCAAAGCCTGGAAATATACCGATTCACCGGATATTACTCCCGGAGAAGCGGAAAAATTACGTGAGATCCCACATTCTATCAGCGTATTCGAAATCTGCGGACCGATGTTCTTTGCCGCAGCCGATCAGCTTCTCGGCATCAACAGCGATCATCGCACCAAAGCTGTCGTCATCCGTATGCGAAGCGTACCGGCTATCGATGCCAGTGCAATGAAATGCCTCCACGAACTCGCTGAACGTGCCCAAAAAAAGAATATCCATCTGATCTTCTCTCATGTCAATGAACAGCCGATGAAGGTCATGAAAAAAGATGGTTTCTTCGAGCTGATCGGGAAAGAAAATTTCCATGAAAACATTGTCGATGCACTGGATTATGCGGAAGCACTTGTAAAATAATCCTGCGATCATTATGTTTTTTCAAAAAAACAATTTTGTCATTGACATTTGCATAACAATTTGTTAGATTAAAGTTGCTCATATGACTGACGGAAGTGGAATGAACCACAAGGGAATATGAGGATTTGATTATTTAGCCGACCGTCTGGGCGATTCAGCTCAGATGCCGGCTTTTTTTACGCATTTTTATAAGATTTTTCATAAATCAGGGCTATATAAAAGCGTAAACATCCATCGGTTCTTCTGGCTGAACCTTTTCATATGTCCGGAATTTGCCAGAACTTTCCGGGCATAAATCGCAGCAACACAGTGTATAATAACCGGGTCATAGTTACTATGGCTCACCCACAAGAAGGAGGAATAACCAAATGATGCAGAAAGAACAATGGCAGGGATTTGAAGGAAGACTCTGGAAAGAAGAAATCAACGTTCGTGATTTCATCCAGAACAACTACACACCTTACGAGGGAGATTCTTCATTCCTTGCAGACCCGACCGAAGCAACAAACCAGCTCTGGGGCAAGCTTCAGGAACTCCAGAAAGAAGAACGTGCAAAAGGCGGCGTTCTGGATATGGAAACAGAAGTTGTATCTTCTCTTACCGCTTACGGTCCAGGATATATCTGCGAAGAACTGAAAGATAAAGAACAGGTTGTGGGGCTTCAGACTGACAAACCTCTGAAACGTGCATTCATGCCATTCGGTGGAATCAAAATGGCAGAAGAAGCATGCAAAACTTACGGATACGAACCAAATCCGAAATTCCACAAAATTTTCACGGATTATCATAAAACACATAACCAGGCAGTATTTGATGCCTACACACCGGAAATGAAGAAAGCACGCCATGCCAAGATTCTTACAGGTCTTCCGGATACTTACGGACGTGGACGTATCGTCGGTGATTACCGCCGTGTTGCTCTTTACGGCATCGATCTTCTGATCGCTATGAAACAGGACGATCTCGCAAACTGCGGATACGGATCCATGCGTGATAATGTAATCCGTAAGAGAGAAGAACTCGCAGAGCAGATCCGTGCCCTCAAGGGTATGAAAGAAATGGCTGCTGTCTACGGATTCGACATTTCCGAGCCAGCCAAAAATGCAAAAGAAGCATTCCAGTGGCTGTACTTCGGATACCTTGCAGCAATCAAGACTCAGAACGGAGCTGCCATGAGTGTCGGACGTGTATCTACCTTCCTTGATATCTACATCAAGAGAGATATGGAAGCAGGCATCCTTACAGAAGAAGAAGCTCAGGAATTAGTTGACCATATGACAATGAAATTCCGTATGGTTAAGTTCGCACGTATCCCATCCTATAACCAGCTCTTCTCCGGCGACCCGGTCTGGGCTACACTGGAAGTCGGCGGAATGGGACAGGACGGACGTTCTATGGTAACAAAGACCGACTACCGTTTCCTGCACACCCTGGAAAACATGGGACCTTCTCCGGAACCGAACCTGACTGTACTTTACACAGAACGTCTTCCGAAGAACTTCAAGGACTATGCTTCACATATTTCTATTGAAACAAGTTCTATCCAGTACGAAAATGATGATGCAATGCGTCCGGTATGGGGCGATGACTATTCTATCTGCTGCTGCGTATCTGCAACACAGACAGGTAAAGAAATGCAGTTCTTCGGAGCAAGAGCAAACCTTGCAAAATGCCTTCTTTACGCGATCAACGGTGGTATCGACTGCAAGTCAAAAGATCAGGTAGGACCGGCTTACACACCGATCACTTCTGAATACCTTGATTATGATGAAGTAATGGCTAAATACGACAAGATGATGGACTGGCTCGCAGGACTGTATGTAAACGTACTGAACCTGATCCAGTACATGCATGACAAATACTACTATGAAGCATCTCAGATGGCACTGATCGATACCGATGTACGTCGTACATTTGCAACAGGTATCGCAGGATTCTCTCATGTAGTTGACTCCTTAAGTGCGATCAAATATGCAAAAGTGAAAACAATCCGTGACGAAAACGGACTCGTTGTAGACTTCGAGACAACCGGTGATTTCCCGAAATACGGAAATGATGATGACCGCGCAGATGATATCGCAGTATGGCTTCTTCAGACATTTATGAAGAAACTGAAAAAGCATCACACCTACCGTGAATCCGAACCGACAACTTCTATCCTTACCATTACCTCAAACGTTGTATATGGAAAAGCTACCGGTGCTCTTCCGGACGGAAGAAAAGCAGGCGCACCGCTTTCACCTGGAGCAAACCCAAGCTACGGTGCAGAACAGAACGGACTTCTTGCTTCCCTGAACTCCGTTGCCAAGCTGCCTTACGAATGGGCACTTGACGGAATCTCTAACACCCAGACCATCAACCCGGATGCAATCGGACATACTCCGGATGAGCGCATTAACAACCTGGTAAATGTTATGGACGGATACTTCTCACAGGGTGCTCACCATCTGAACGTCAACGTATTCGGAACAGAAAAACTTCTTGACGCTATGGAACATCCGGAAAAAGAAGAATACGCAAACTTTACGATCCGTGTATCAGGATATGCGGTTAAGTTCATCGACCTTACACGCGAACAGCAGCTCGATGTAATCGCAAGAACCTGCCACGATCGTATGTAATTACCGAACTTACACTCTTTTGCCAAACATACCGTTATGCTGGAAGTCATGCATTTTAAAATGCATGACTTTCGGCACATACAGAGATGCTGCCGGCAGCTTCTCCTGCATACTAAGGCATTTAAAGGACTCTGCCTGATCCGCAGTTTTCCAATCACACAATGAAAAAGGAGATTTTCATATGACTCAAATCAAAGGACTTATTCACTCTACAGAAAGCTTTGGTTCTGTTGACGGACCCGGGGTACGTTTTATTATATTTGTTCAGGGATGTCCACTGAGATGTCAGTTCTGCCATAACCCTGACACCTGGAATATGACAGATAAAAACGGCGCAACCTGGCGCAGTGCCGATGAGCTTCTTGCGCAGGCTCTGCGTTACCGCACTTACTGGAAAAATGGTGGTGGAATCACTGTAAGCGGCGGAGAACCTCTCCTTCAGATTGATTTTCTGCTTGATCTTTTCAAAAAAGCAAAGGCAAAAGGTATTCACACAACGATTGATACTGCAGGCGGTCCTTTTACCAGAGAAGAACCATTTTTCTCCAAATTCCAGGAGCTGATGCAGTATACCGATCTTCTTCTTGTTGATATCAAGCATATCGATGAAAAATCTCACAAAGAGCTGACCGGAAAAACGAATAAAAACATTCTGGATATGATCCGCTTTCTCTCCGATACCAAAAAACCTGTCTGGATCCGCCATGTGCTCGTACCGGAGCGCAGCGACTATGATGAATACTTAAACCGGTTAAATGATTTTATCCAGACACTTGATAATGTAGAAAGAGTGGAAATCCTGCCTTACCACACACTTGGTGCCTACAAATGGAAAGAGCTGGGACTTGATTATCCCCTCGAAGGGATCAATCCACCTTCGAGAGAACGCGTGGAAAATGCAAAGAAAATCCTGCACTGTTCATAAAAGTTACTGTTCACAGTACCTGTGACCAGCAACGCATAAGACACATTTAAAAAAATAGACGACAGCTTTCTCTTCATATTTTGCCTGTAATGTGCTATGATTGGTGTAGTGTATTTAAGAGAGGAGAAATATAACAATGAACGAAAGAATGGAACGCGTATTGCAAAAAATGAGAAAAAAAGGAATCGATCAGTTACTTGTATCTGATCCACTCAGCATCCGCTTTTTAACAGGCATCACGGTAAATCCTGGGGAAAGATTATATGCCCTGCTGCTTCGTACAAGCGGAAAGCATACGATTTTCCTGAACTATCTGTATTATGTTTCCAATACAGGCTTTGAAGAAGTATGGTTCAGCGATATGGACGATCAGATTGGTGTTCTGACCAGTCATATCGACACCAAAGGCGTACTCGGTATCGATAAAGTATTTCCGGCACGTTTTCTTATTCCGCTTCAGGAGCGCTGCCCTGAGCTGAAGACCGTATGGGGATCTGACTGTGTGGATGGTGTCCGCGCAGTAAAGAACGCCGAAGAAATTGAAATCATGAAACATTCTACCGAAATCAATGATCTGGTTATGGAACGAGCTGCTGCTTATATCAAAGAAGGTATGACCGAAAAGCAGATTGCTGATTTTATCGATGCAGAATACCTCAAAGAAGGTGCGAGTGGTGTAAGCTTTGATACCATCGTATGTTTCGGTGCGAATGCAGCTGACCAGCATCATACACCAAGTGAGACAAGAACCTTAAAAGCCGGTGAATGCGTCCTGATCGATATGGGATGCGTATGGCATGGATATTGTTCAGATATGACAAGAACTTTCTACTGCAAGAGCGTAGATGATGAGCAGGCTGACATTCATGATATTGTCCGCACTGCTGTCGAAAAGGCAGAAGCTGCAATCAAACCGGGTGCACGTTTCTGTGATATTGATGCACAGGCAAGAGACTACATCGATGAAAAAGGCTACAGCGAATACTGGAAGATCCGCCTTGGACACTTCATCGGACAGGAAGACCATGAATACGGAGATGTCAGCCCGATCAATAAAAATGTGGCTGAACCTGGTATGATCTTCTCCATCGAGCCTGGTATCTATATTGAAGGCAAGTACGGCGTCCGTGTAGAAGACCTCGTTCTGGTAACAGAAGATGGACATGAAATTCTGAATAAAGTAGAAAAGAAATACCGTATTGTCGGCTAATTAAAAGATATCTGTTTACTACATTTTAATGCCCGGCTTTCAAACAGAATGTAAAAAGTCTGTTTGAAAACCGGGCATTGTTACTGTTTTTATGTTCCTGTAATCTCTTATCCAGTTATCATACACTGGCATTCTCTTTTATACATGCAGGTTCTTCTCTATCTCCTGTCGCATTTCTTTCCCTTTAAAAAGGGCCAGACCGATCAGCATCAGCACTCCCATCCCAATCGAAATCACAGACGGAAATACAATCTTTACCTTTCCTGTCACCAGAAAGAAAAACGGTAAGATCATTCCATAAAGTGCCGCCATCACAAAATATACCAGATAGTCTTTTGCCTGTCGATAATACACCCTCGATATGATCAGCATCGAAACCATAATCAGTCCACTTACTCCCGGAAGTACAAAATCGATCGACCAGCCATGCCACTTAGTCAGCCAGTCCCAGATGATACAGCCGACCGTCACAATGATCAGCTGCCACATGGCATTCTTCAGCAGATTATACCGCTTGAAGAACCCCACCGCAAGCGCCAGCCACATACTAAAGGCACCGCCACACACGAACAGCGACAGATGAAAATTCGTATCAATGCTGTAATCCACGCCAAGTGCCGTTACGATAGCGATCATACAAAGAAAGGTAAATATTTTGAATATCTGCATCCCCTTCGCTTCTGTCATAACGCTTTCCGGATATTCCACCTTAAGGATCTCCGTTTTCACTTCCTGTTCTCTCAGAATCTGGAAAAAATTTTCTTTGATTGCATCACAGTCATATCTGGACGTAAATCCCAGATAAATCTTATCCCGGAAGGAACACATACAAAGCTCTACTTTCGGCGTACTTGTATATACACCAAAATACCCGATATACTGCTCATAGCTTTCCGGCATCCGGATGATTCCCATGTTGGAAAAAATAGCGGTCACATCACTTTCTGCCGTCCTCGCCCCGATATTGATACAGACATTTTTCAGTTCCAGCGGCGCAAATTTCAGGATTGGGTGTACCTGCAGGGCGAAGTAATCATTCATCCGCTTCTCCATCCTTTCCGCTGTCAGTTCTTCTTTAAAGCATGCATTTACTTTTTGCACAACATCTGCGAACTCTTCTTTTCCACCTTGAAAATGATATCCCGGTTCAATCCAGTTGAAAAAATTGAGCATTGTATTGGTCGGAAAGAAATTACGCAGATTAACCGGAACCATCAGTACAACCGGCTTGCTTTCCTGCCGTCTTGTCATTGTCCGGTGAATCGCACACAGATATACCGCAGTCAGAAATACCGTCATCGACACACCATAAGTCTTTGCCTGACGCTTCAGTTCTTCGACCGGAATTTCTGCCTCTGTCGTCTGCAGACTTCCAAGCTCACGCCTGTTTCCGCGAAGCTGATGCGCTGCCGGTTTTTTCTCTTTTTTTCGGTCTGTCTGGCGTGAATAATATCTTTCAAATCCATCCGCTTCCTGATCGGAAAGGCTCTCCGAATACTCTGACAGAACCACATCCTCCAGTCCATCCTCATGATGTGCCAGATACAGATAATTTTTCACCAGCTCCCGTACAAATTCACTGGCACCGGTTCCGTCTGTCAGCACATGAAAGACCTCAAAATTGATTCTCTTTTTGTAATAAGTTACTTCAAAAAGCAGATCTCTCTTATCACGAATATAAAGGCTGCTACACGGCTCCTTATACTCTTCTCTTACAACCGGTCTTTTATTACTCTGTTCCAGATAATGCCAGAACAGTCCCTTTCGTAGCACGGACAGAAAGATCGGATATTTTTCCAGTGTCCTGTCTACCGCCTTCTGCAGGATCTCCTGCTGTATATCCTCTTTCAATTCACAGTAGAACCGGAATACACGGGTATCCCTTTTACTGCTCGCCGCCGGAAAAAGCTTCGCTGCATTGTCCAGCCTTCTCCAGTGCTTTACATTTGTCTGCGGCATTTTCTATTCCCCCTCCAGAAAATGATTGATATATTCAAAACTTTCCTGTACATGCAGACTCCGGATTCCCAGTGCAAAATATCCGTGAAGTGCATCCTTGATCCGGTGTACTTCCACCCGGTTACCTGCCTCTGCAAGACGTCTTCCATACGCTTCTCCCTCATCCCGGAGCGGATCAAATTCTGACGTCAGGATCAGTGTATCCGGCTGCTCTGACAGATCTTTCTCCAGAATCGGTGCAAAATATGGATTTAACTTGTCCTCTTCCGAACCTGCATAAAGATTGATATAATCTTTTAATTTGCCTGCCGTCAGAAGATAATCCTGCCCATTCTCCCTTACGGAAGAGAACAGACTCTTCTCTGAATAATCATTATTGACTGCCGGATAGATCAGAATCTGTCTCTTTGGCATAAATTCGCCACGGTCCCGTGCCATAATGGACAATGCTGCCGCCAGATTGCCACCTGCACTGTCTCCAATCAGAGTAATATCCTCCGGCATTGTATCCGGATGCGTATACAATGCTCTTGCCACGGCATAGCAGTCCATAAGCCCGGTCGGGAACTTGTGTTCCGGCGCCAGGCGGTATTCTACTGCTGCTACAGTCTGCCCTGTCGCCTGTGCCATCCGGGAACATACTCTCTCATAATTTTCCACATGCTCAGTCGACCATCCTCCTCCATGAAGGAAAAGCATGATCTTTCTTCCCTTGATCTGATCCTTTTCCAGATAAGATTCCTCGTCCGGGAAAAATACCCGGATCGGAACTTCGTAGTCCCCGTTATAGACCTGCAGATCCATTTTCTTATAAAATATTTTCATCGGATCCAGTCTTTTCAGATCCGCAAGCTGCCTTGATACTTCTACATCAATCCCTCCAAAAGACAGGATTTTCAGGATTGCTTTTGTTGCTATATTGATCGCCATATTATTTTTTCTGTCCTCATTTTTTTTCACACAGATTTATTCTACCATAGAATGGTGTCCCCTACCACTCTTTCTCTTGCCATCTTTGCTACATTAACCCATTTTCAGGTTTCACAATCATCTCATAATTTATTTGACACAGACTGTCAAAACAGTTACCATACACTTATACACAAGGAGGGTGTATTTGTTTTATGAATAATAAGAAAAATATAGACGACTATTTTGATGATAACTTTGAAGTAACTTATACAGGCGATCTCCCGTCGATCCCTGTGGGGCAGGATGATTATGACGACCGGTATGACGGCACAGACTACCTTGACGATTATGAAACTGATGACTACTACGATGAAACAGACAGGCTTGCTCCTGATTATGACGATGATTATGAAGAAGAGGATTTTTATGACCGCCAAAGGCCCGCCAGACGGGCAGAACGGAGAAATTCCCGCAGACGTCCCGATTCCTCTTCCGAAGAACTGGCTGCTCCAATTCGGAATATTGCCCGCACCGGAAGTACTGCTGCCGAAAAGCTGACTAATTTTATTCTTCGCCCGACACCGGTACTGATGTCCGCCATCATCCTGGCGATTACCTTTTTCTCGTTCTGGAACCAGATGTCTGATTATGGTGATGTCAAGACGCTAAGCTCCAATCCCGATCTTACACTGGTTGCATACCTGGCTGTCGGAGGGGTTATGCTGATCTGGATGCTGTCAACATTCTTTTTCACATTAAGTGGTATCTGGCACGGAAATGGACGAGGGCTTACCTACTTTGTTCTGGTATATATTCTTTCCTACCTGTTCAGCCTTGCGGCAAATGCAATTCCTGCGGATGTCGAACTGCTTACCGGTATCCGGGGTGGCATCCTGGTATTTGGTTCTCTTTACCCGGCATATTTTCCATTCTGCGTGGTGGGAATTATTACTTGTATTTTGCGGAAAGTTTTGAAGTAAAACATTCCTCATACTAAGGCATATGCCTTAGGGCATCCTCATATGGTGTTTTTGCTTTATAAGTAAACAACAACTAATTACATGCGAAAAAAAGAGTAAGTCAAATCACTCATCCTTCTGATTTGGCTTACTCTTTTCCTACTTACTTCTGTTTCATTCCCGATGTGTTTTCCAGCTTTTGTACTATTTTTTCTATATCATATTCCGGTGCATAGGTTTTGGCAATATCATAGATTCTCTGTATCGTCAAGACATCCTCTTCCAGAAAGTCTGCAATTTCCTCTGCTGACATCCCTTTTTGCAATTTTTTTATAACAATTGAAACTAATGCTTCCCTGTACCCTTCTTTACGCCCTTCTTTACGTCCTTCTTTACGTCCTTCTTCACGTCCTTCTTTACGTCCTTCTTCACGACCTTCTCGCATCCCAATTATTTTTGCACTTTTCATAAACGAATTATGATCCCACAAAATTTTTTGTCTTTCTTCGTATTCTCTTCTTTTTCTTTCATCTGCACTCATCTTCTCCAGACATTCATAAGCTTCTTTAATATATTCATTTTGCTCTGCCATCTTTGCAAAATCCTTTCTGTTCTTTCCGCTCATAAATCGCATCCACTGGATGATCCCAGTTTCATTCTGACTTTCCGGTGGCAACTTTTTTAATTCCAGAATATGAATCTGCAGCAAGTCCGTCAGCACTTCTCCAGTCTCTTTATCACAGAACATTCCCGCATGATAACATCTGATATCATTTTCAAAGAAATTAAAGTCCAAAATTCCAACATGAATGCACGGTTTAATTCTATCATAAGTATCCCCTGTTTTCATTTGATCTGTTACCATCTTTGACAGATAATAAAAGCTCCTCTGAAACCAGAATTCAAATGGCACCACTTGCATTTCCAAATCCATCTGCTCTCCATTTTTCAAGAGAACTCTTACATCCAGAATCCCGTATTTATCTTCCGGATATTCTTTTCTTAAAATTGTTGGCATCAACTTTGTTTTCTGAATTTCTTCTGGATCTTTCTTTAGAATTGCCGCAATCAATCCCTGTCTTACTTTTGCATTCTCCATTAATTCTTTGAAGCAGAAATCTACCGTTGGATGCATTATAAAGCTATCCTGATTTTCTGTTAATTGTTTCTTTTCTTCTGTCATATGATTCCCCTTTCTGCATTGTAAAAATATAGAAAGGAAAATCTGACTTTTCTACTATAAATATTTTAACATACTGTCATCCTTTGTAAAGGCAAACTCCCATACTTCTATATTTTCTTTTGCTTTGTTCATTGTCGGGAGTTTACTCGAAAATTGAGCACCGAAAATGAGATACCTTCTGATTATGGTTAATTAGATACTTTTTCGATTTTAGAACTAAATCGAAGTAAAATAACTCTATCACATTTTCCTGAAATCTTATACCCTGCATAACATTTTCGAGCACTTTCGTTGCATTTCAATCATCAGACCATTTTATATACATATTCAAAAAAATCCCATACTCCATGTACAAATCACATGAAATACAGGATCTTTTTATTCATCTAACTAGAATTTGATTACGCCAAGGATGATTCCTGAGATCAGGCAGACAATACTTACGCCCCAGATCCAGAAGAAACTGTTCTTGATGTGGTCTTTGATCTCCACACCTGCAAGACCGGTTCCAAGGAAAGTAGCTGGAACAACCGGGCTGATAAATGTTGCACAGTTACGGCAAACAACCATTGCAATGGCGATATGTGCCGGATTCACACCGAATTCGTTTCCGATTCCGATCAGTACCGGAAGCATTCCAAAGAAGAAGGAATCCGTATCGAACATCAGTGTAAGCGGTACAGATACCAGACCTACGATAAGCGGTAAAAATCTTCCCATAGACTGTGGAACTACACTTGCAAGTACATTTGCCATGTGCGTCATGATCTCTGTTTCCTGCATAACCCCAAGGAATACACCTGCACAAAGAATCGTAGATGCCATGGTAAGTGCCGGGCCTGCATGAGATTTAATGATCTTACCCTGCAATTTTGCACCTGGATAGTTTACAAAAAGAGCCACTGCACATCCTACCATAAAGATATAGTAAGACGGTACCTTTGCAAGAACCAGGTTTACGATCACTACCAGTGTTACGATCACGTTGAATACAAAGAGTTTCGGTCTTGCAAGTTCATTCTTTTCACTATCTGTTACAGCTTCATCTTCAATTCCGCCATACTCGATTTTTTCTGCTGAAGAAGTGCCTGCGCCTCTCTTCTTTTCGATATTTCCCCAGATAAATGCAGTTCCGAGTGCAATGAAAATACCTACAACCTGCATTGGAATGATCTGTTTCCACAGGGCATTCGGTTCAATTCCGAGAACAGTAGCCGCACGCATTGTCGGTCCGCCCCATGGCAGAAGGTTCATAACACCCATTGCAGATACGCAGATGAGCATCAGAGTTGTCGGTCTCATATTCAGACGTTTGTACACCGGGAGCATTGCCGGAATCGTGATCAGGAATGTGGAAGCTCCACCTCCGTCCAGATGTCCGATCATCGCAATGATACAGGTCATCATTGCCACGCCAACTACATTACTTCCAACCTTCTTCATCAATGCATTGATGATCTTATCGAACATTCCTACATCTGTCATAATTCCAAAGAAGAGTACTGAGAAGATAAACAACGCCGCAGTACCATGTACTCCGGACACACCGGCTGAAATAAATTCCCCCATTTCTTTGATCGTAAATGTTCCGGTCGCTACAAGGATCGCACCTGTTACAGTGGATACACTGACAAACGCAAGTGCCGGTACCGTTACATTTCTTAAAAGCAACGCAATCACTACAATGATCGTTGCAAATCCCAATAAGGCAAGCATCGCTTCACTCATGGCTTTTTCTCCTTCCTTTTGTACGGGTACTTTTTCGTACCATTTATTTGATGATTCCATTATAAAAACCCAACCTTACACTCTTACGAATTCCTCCTTACATTTTGTTAAGGTAAATCTTTAAAAGTATTAAGGTTGGGTTTGTCGTGTCTTACATCTTACATGGAATCCTTTGCCCGGTTTCGGATTGCCTCAAGAATCGCAGTATCAGACACCGGTTTCTCCACATAACCATCGATGATTCCTTTTTGCTTTGCTTCTACTGCCTCCCGGCTCAGTCCGTCTGTAATGACAAATTTCATCATATCCGGATATTTTCCTGCCAGTGACATACAAAAATCAACACCGCTGCAGTCTTCAAGTGTCTCATCCACCACAAGAACGTCCATCTCCTGTTCTCGCAGACACTGCTGCAGTTCTTCTTTTTTCATACAAGTACGGATCTGGATTCCGATTTTTTCAAAATTCTTTTTTAAAAGCTGCAATACTTTCGCATTATCATCCGCCACAACAATATGGTATTCCTTGCCGGACACATTCTGTGCGATCTGCGGCGTATGATCCATATCAAGTATCGGAAGGTAAATATGAAAAGTACTTCCTTTTCCCTTTTCACTTTCCGCGTACAGATAGCCTTTGTGGGAAGAGATGATCTGTTCTGCAAGTGCAAGGCCAAGTCCGGTTCCTTCCCCACCTTTCTTTGTTGTGAAGAAAGGATCAAATATATGGCGGAGGGTTTCTTTATCCATACCACATCCATTATCTTTGACAAGAATGTGAATATAACTTTCCCACGCATCGGAGAGCTTTCGCGCAGCCTTCGTATCCATTTTCGCTTTTGTTTCTTTTCTACATACCACAAGGATCACTCCCTGTTCTTTTCCGATGGCATGGACCGCATTTACACAGATATTAAGCAGCACCTGATTCAACTGGGTTGCATTTCCTAAAATACTCTCCGTCTCAATCTGGATATCACTTTCCAGATGAACCTGCGGAGTACAGATCGACTCGATCATTTTCAGTGCACGCGTCATCAATTTTTTCATCGGAATACTTTTATATACCGTCTCCACATTTTTCCGGCTCAGCGATGAAATCTGCCGGACAACATCTTTTGCCTTTTCGGAAGCATCGTATATTTCCTTCGCGCTGTCCTGTTCCTCCGAACCTTCCGGAAGTTCCATCATAAGAAGTTCCGCATATCCCATGATCGGTGTTAGAAAGTTGTTAAATTCATGGGCTATTCCGCCGGTCATGGTTCCCATGATCTGCAGTCTCTGCTGGTGTGCAATATTCTCCTCACTGCGATGCATTTTTTCCAGCTGCTCGTTTAATTCTTTCAAATCATCGATTTCTCTTACCGCTCTTCGCATATCCTTCATCACTCGCCAGAGTATGAAAACCAAAGCACCAGCCGATAACAAGATTCCGACAAAAACGAATATCATTTTCAGAAATCCTTCTGCGATAGGCTCATAAAGATCATCATAATCAATTACCGCGCTGACACTCCAGAAACTATCCTGCAGCTTTACCGGTGAATAAGCACTTATTTTCCGCACTCTCGGCTGTTCCGGATCGGTCCACCAATAAGAATAATAGTCGGAAATACCTTCTTTCCCGCTATTTTGTCCCTCCACCATCTGTTTCAGGCTTGCATAATCCAGATCCGGGTACATCTCCATTCTTCCTTCGATGACCTTTATTCCCCACTGTTTTTTATCCGGATGCATGATAATGGTGCCATCCGCATTTTTTACAACAATATAACCATTCGTTCCGATACGGATGCCGGAGATCAGCTTCTGATAATATTTTTCTGCATCAATCATCAGACAGATTTTCCCGCCTGTTTTTAAATCTCTTTTATACACATTATAGATTTTTCCGGAAGAATCTTTTTCCATGTAAACACTGTTTTTCTCAGAACATTGGGTAAGAAGTTCACTACTTTTCATTTCCACATCCCTGACATACTTTGTGATCTTTCCGTCCTGATCTTCCAGATAAAGATTCGCGATCATACTATTCTGCGTGGAAATGTATTCTTTATAAATGTTCTCTGCATCTTCTGCTTCCCGTTCTTCTGTTATATCTGCCAGAAATTCCAGGTTATCTTCATATTCCCTTGCGGCTACCGACATATTTTCACTTAAGATCCTGGTTGTCAGAAGCAATTGCTCTTCCTGGTTTTCCATAAGTGTATCGCGGTATTTTTTCCAGACTCCGAACCCCGCTAATACAAATACTACGATCAGAAAAAGCGGAATCACGGCAATCCATGTTTTTTTGTTTTTTTTCATATTCCCTTATCCTTGCCTGGTAATCGATTGACTTGTTCTCTTTCTAATATTATAATGTTTTTTATAAGTTGTATAGAATTTTATTGAAATTTTTACTTTTGGGAGGTTGCCTCAATGGCTGACAAAATACTGATCGTAGACGATGATCCGGCAATCTGTAAGCTGCTGGAAAAAGTAATGCACAGCAATGAGCTGGAAACAACAACAGTAAACTGTGGCATGGATGCTCTGTCCATCCTTAAAAATCATACATTTGACCTGATCCTTATGGATATTATGCTGGGCGATATGGAAGGATTTGAGGTCATCAAACGGCTTCGCAATCAGGGGATCAGTACCCCGGTTATGATCGTCAGCGGACGTAACGAGGACTATGATTCCCTGTACGGACTTTCCCTTGGCGCGGATGATTATATCACCAAGCCGTTCCGTCCGCTTGTACTTGGTGCCAAAGTAAAAGCACTGATCCGCCGCAACAAGAATCTGGTACTCGACAATTCCGATACTCTGGAATGCGGTCCATTCAGCTATGATACCACAACCATGCGTTTTTACAAAAATGACGAAGAGCTGATCCTTTCTTCCAAGGAGTCTGCACTTCTTCTGCTTTTTATGAAGCATCCGCAGCAGATTTTCACCAAGGACATGATCTATGAGCATGTCTGGGGCAATACGGTTGCCGTTGATGACAATGCGATCATGGTCTATATCAACCGGCTTCGTGGTAAGATTGAGGACGACAGACAGAATCCGGCGCATATCCTGACGATTCGCGGACTGGGATACCGTTTTGTTCCGTAAACGACCTTTTCATCAGGAGGAAGCTCCATTCGGAACCTTCTCCTAATAAAAAAGAATGTGCCTCGGCACATTCTCGCGCCGAGCGCGTTGCTGAGCGCCAGTGGCGCTCGTTAAGCAACGACCGAAGCGGAGCGTAGACCGCTTGCGACATTCTTCATCTTCGTGCGAGTGCGCATCTCCGGCACGCAGTGCCTTTTATTTCATAGGAAGTTCCTTTGGAATTTCCTATGAAATAAAAAGATGACTTTTCACCCGCTCATTTGTGAAAAGTCATCTTTTTTATTCCTCACCAGTCTGGTGCAGTCCATATTCATGGCAGAAAATTTGATTCCCGTTCTCAGTTATTATACGCTCTATTTTACAACCGGAAAGAGGTTCAGGACTGTCCCGTTCTCGTTTGGAATTTTATTGCACAGCATCGCAAGAAACAGTGAGGTGGCAAGAAGATCGGCACACCCACCCGCGCTGATACCACGCTTTATATAATCCGCATCCATGCGGATCAGTTTGTCTAACGCATCTTCTGAGTAGGCTCCGCCTTCCTCCAGAAACTGCATCGCTTCCATCTGGACCTGATAAAGGACCGATGGATTCTTTCTCGATAAAATGTTGGAATCCTGCACCCGGCTCATTAGTGCAAAAAGGATCTGTAATTTGATCCGGTTCCACTCCATTCCCCGCAAAAGTCCATCCTCCAGTACCGGAAGCGCAATATGAAAAACAGATGGGTATCCGGCAAGTGCTTCCCCGCGAATCCCTGTTGTCCCGTATTGTACGAGATTTTTTTCACCGTTACTTTTTGCAGGTTCCTTTCCCAGCATCTCGATTTCGGCTCTCAAGATCCGGGCAGTCATCTTCTGCTCCATCCGAAGGATCGATTGTAAAGTAACGGTTCCGTCTTCCCGGATACATCTTCCCGCTGCCGCGCTGAATATTCCAAGGGTAAAAATCATCCCTTTATGTGTATTCACATGCCCGGTTGCCCGGTACATGGCTTCCTCCGCAAGCATTCCGGTCTTACGGATTTCGCGGAAAAGATCTTCCGGTGTACAGGTCAGCTGGTATCCCTGGTATGCCATTCTCACAAACCACGGATACAATGCCTCTGCACTTTTTTCAAAGGTCTGCACATCCATATCTGTGTGGGCACCACAGGAATATGGATCTACAAGCCCGGGCTTTGGAACCGTATAGACTTCCTCAAGCAGTGCCTGATACGCCATCCGGCCAATCGATTCTGCAAGGTATTCTGCTCTCTCCACTGCCTGATTCTTTCCCATACGGTTCTCCTTTTATATCCAATTACCAATAACCTGTAAGTTTTCCGATCAGAATTTAATCATCAAATTCAAACGGCTTGATCTGACGGACAACATCCATGATAGTACCGTCACGGCTTTCAATGACACCAACAACACGGTCTCCAAACTGTACCTTCTGTGGTTCCCCTGCGATAGAGTAAGCGATATCACGTAACTCTTCAATAGTCTTGAACGGAAGATCGACATCTTTCATTGCTTCGATCAGATCCTGTCTCTTCGGGTTGATCGCAATACCGTAATCTGTGATAACAACATCTACGCTTTCACCAGGTGTTGTAACAGTTGTTACATCTGTACAGATTGCCGGTGTTCTTCCCTGAAGAAGTGGTGCGATAACGATGGCACATTTTGCTCCGGCTGCTGTATCCGGATGTCCACCCTGTGCTCCTGTGATCATACCGTTGGAATCTACGACAACGTTACAGTTGAAGTGTACGTCAACTTCCAGAGCTGCAAGGATTACGAAGTCCAGTTTATTTACAACTGCACCCTTGTTGAACGGGTTCGCATACGCGCCTGCACTGATACGGAAGTGATGCAGATCTTTTACTGATTCTACAGCTGCAAGGTCGAAGTCCTGTGTATCCAGAAGTGCGTCTACCTGACCATTGATCAGAAGGTCACACATCGGCTTTGTAAGACCACCTACACCAAAACGCATACGGATATTTCTTTCTTTCATTACCTTTGCAAGTGAAATGGTGGATGCAATAGAAGCTCCGCCGACACCTGTCTGGTAAGAAAATCCGTCTTTGAAATATGGTGTATTTACAACAAACTGTGTACAGTAATCAGCCATCATCAGCTTTCTCATATCTGTGGTCGGTTTTGCCGCACCTGTTGCGATCTTCTTCGGATCACCGATCTGGTCAACTTCTACAACATAGTCCACTTTTGTCATGGAAATATGTGCCGGGAAGTTCGGGAACGGAACCATGCAGTCTGTGATTGCTACCACTTTGTTTGCATGGAATGCATCTGACATTGCGTAAGAAAGTACACCACAGTCAGATTTTCCACCGATACCACGGCAGTTACCGTATTCATCACAGGTCGGAGTTCCGATGAATGCGATATCGATCTGAGTTTCACCTGTTACCAGGGCACGTACACGTCCACCGTGTGAACGCATGATCGCAAGACCTTTTAATTTACCATTGGAAATGGCTTCTCCGATCTTTCCACGTACACCGGATGACTGGATGTTGGTGATCGTTCCATCTTCAATATATTCTACCAGAGGATCATGTGCTTTTCCAAGGGAACTTGCGCAAATGGTAATGTCTTTGATTCCCATATCATGGATTTCTTTCATTACCATATTTACAACGTAGTCACCTTCACGGAAATGGTGATGGAAGCTGACTGTCATACCGTCTTTAATTCCACATTTTACAAGGACATCATGGATGCTGTCTACCATCTTGCTTCCGTTGGAATTGATGACACATTCTACTTCCGGTCCGTGTTTTTTATAGACATGTCCGTCAAAATGATGCACGCCCTGAAATACTTCTTTTCCTGTTACTTTTAAAATCTCTTCCGGGATATCTCTACCTACTGCGTTAATCATCTTATAAATCCCCCTTATACACACCTGAAGCTTTTGCAAGCTCGATTGTTCTCTTTGCTCCGTCATAGAAAGCGATATCGATCATCTTACCATCTACTGTAAATACACCGATTCCCTGTGCTTTCTTTGTATCAATTTCGCGGACAACTTTTTCTGCAAAAATGATATCTTTCTGTTTTGGTGTAAATATCTCATGTACAATGTTGATCTGTCTTGGGTTGATGATGGATTTTCCATCAAATCCCATCAGGTGGATATTCTCAACATCCTGACGGAAACCATCCATATCATCAAGGTCTGTGTATACGGTATCAAAGCACTGTACACCAGCTGCTCTTGCTGCGATCACCATGTTCTGTCTTGCTCCCATGAGCTCGATTCCGGTTCCGGTGATGTGTGTCTGAAGGTCTTTTGTATAATCTCCTCCGGAAAGTGCAATTCCGAAAAGTCTTTCGGAAGATTCGCAGATATCAAGTGCGCGCATCACGCCTCGTGCTGATTCAATAGCTGCCATGATCAGAACACTTCCTTCTTCACGTCCGAAATCTTTTTCAGCCTGGATAACTTCAGCTTCTACGACTTTTACATCCTGTGCGGACTCTGTCTTTGGAATACGGATTGCATCGCATCCACCTGCGACTGCACAGCGGATATCTTCTTTCCAGTAAGGTGTATCCAGTCCGTTGATTCTGACAACACGTTCGCATCCTCTATAGTTAATGGTCTTAAGTGCATGATAAAGAGAAAATGTAAATATAAGGATCCTTGATCAGTCCCGGTTTCTGTGCATTTAAAAACATCATGGTTCTTCTAAGTCTTTTTTTATTCGGATTCATTATCTGATCGCACCTCCCCACGGTAAGTCTTCAATCTGTCCGATTGAACGATAAACAGCTGCTTCGATTCTTGCCTTGATTGTGCAGTCAAGCGCTCCTTTATCTACGATTGTAAGCTTTACATTATCGATTCCCAGATTATCAAGTGTCTCATAAGCGACCTTTCTGATCTGATTTCCATACTGATTGATTACCGCGCTTTCCAGTGAAAAATCAACTTTTCCTTCTCCGGCTTCTACTGTTACCTGGCAGTCACTGGATTCTAATGTTCCTGCAATTGCAGGTTTTTTGATTTCCATTCGTGCTTCCTCCTTAACATCCTTTTGCATTTGTATTTGCTTCGTTGTGTTTATCATAGGGCTCTTACCTTACAGGAACGTGAATAGTTTTCTTAATATTTGTTAAGATTCGCATATTTTTGCTGTTACAACCGGTCTTTCCAGTGCCTGTGAATTCATATTTACCCAGCGTTTCATATATATCCTGTCTTCTTTCCATTCAAAAGACACATGATCAAAAAAAGCCATCTCCGGATAACGCCATTCCATCATCAGCACATTTTCTGATTTCCAGTAAGCGCATGCGGCAATTTTCATTTCATCCATTTCATACTGATGATGCAGATATCCACCTGTCATAGAGGTTTTCCCATGGATCCAACAGTCAAGTCCTGCTTCTACAAAATGTGTTCCCCTGTTATCTTTCATCCAGAATGTTACTTTATCTTCTGAAAATTCCAGACCTGTTTTTTCTATTTTATCTTCATTCTCAAAAGGTTCCATTTCTATTTTCCGATTTCCTGAAATCAGTCTGTTACTGACGGATCTGTTTTTGTTTTCCAGAGACATTCTGAGTCCTTTATTTTTTAATACTTTCCACATCTTTTCAGAGAGATTTCTTTCTTCTTTCATCGGATTCAGAATTTCTTTTTGAATCAGTTCCGTCTCCAGGTAATTACTGTCTGCCGTAGTGATAGCAATTACCATATTTTGTTCCGGAACAATCGCACAGGTCTGTCCAAACATTCCATCTGCACACCAGATATCTCCTGTATGCGTCCAGTGAAAATTATATTCTTTTTCTCCTTCTTTTCTTGGCTGTGGATCTTTTTTGCCTAGTGCGAGATCCACCCACTCAGGATTTAACAACTGTTTTTCATCCCATTTCCCATGACTCAGATACAGTAACCCAAACCGGGCAATTCCTTCTACCGTAATGCTCACACCATTTCCACCTGAACAGATTCCTTCCGGACTTTCTCCCCAGCTAAACTTCTCCAGACCAATATACGGTGCCAGTTCTTCTTCGATCAATTGATGGCATGTTTTTCCTGTAACACGCTGTACGATCGCTGACGTAATATAGGAATTCCCACTTGAATACATAAATTCACTTCCTGGCTCCTTTACAAACGGTACTTTAAAATATGCATCCAGCCAGCTGGTCTTTAATGGTCTCCATTCATTTCCACCTATACTTCTTTCCTGTCCACTACGCATCGTAAGCAAATTCCGTATTGTAAGCTTCTGAAGATATTCATTTGCTCCCTCCCGATATTCCGGAAAATAATCAAGTACCTTATCCTCCAATTTTATAAGTCCTTTTGTATATGCGATTCCTGCCGCTGTATTTGTAAAACATTTTGTAAAAGAATGTACAATATGCGGAATTTCTTTACGATACGGTTCGTTATATGCTTCAAATATTACTTTATTGTTTTTCAAGATCATAATTCCATGGATCTCTGCTTCTCTTTTTTCCATCTCATTCAGAAAATTAATAATATACTCTGATGATACACCTTCATCTTCCGGTGTTGAATAGGTTAATTCTGTGTTCATACTGTCACCTCATCTATCTTTATTTTAAACTGGAAACGGGGGACAGAATTTTGTCCCCCTTTGTTATACCTAACTCTTTTCTGTCTTTTAAAAGAACGGGAATACCAATGGAAGAATTCCTACACAGCATATAAAGCTGATAATAACCAATGGCCATCCAAATTTTGCAAAGTCAGTAAATTTTAAGTTTGTAAAAATCATTAATGTCTGATTTGTTCCTGATGCGATTGGTGTCAGGAAAGAACATCCTGCTCCGATTGCAATTGCAAGAACAATTGCCTGTGGGTTTGCTCCCATTGATTCTGCAATAGAGATTCCAATCGGGGCAAGTACTCCTGCTGTTGCCATATTATTCATAAACTGTGTTGCAATTGCTGACCCAAGGAACAGTACAGCTGTAATCAGATACAAATTATGTGTATCTCCAAGAATGCTCAGCACAATGGATCCAAACACCTCTCCAAGTCCACTGTTTTTCATAACTGCAATGATCAAATTGATACCTGCACAGAAAAGTACCATATCTACACCAAATGAAGTGATTACTTCTTTTGGTTTTACAACGGTTGTAAGAACCGAAATCGCAATCAGTGCATATCCAATAAAGTTCGGATTCACTGTAATATCTGTAAGTGAATCCAAAATCAGAGCAAGTACAAACAGAAGGAAACTGATTCCTACAACCATCTGTTTCTTTTTCATCTCAGGTGTAATTTCTGTAGCTGCCTCTATCTCTGAATTACTTGGCACTGTTTCCTCATAAGACGGGCACCAGCGGTTCATCATGATCATATAGATTCCACCCAGAATAAAAATCGGGATACCTACCCATGCAAAATCAAACATGCCAAAAAGAGAAAGCCCGGCTTCTTCAAGTGCCGTATTTGCATAAATATTTGTCGGTGTTCCAATCAGTGTACAAGCTCCACCTAAAGTACTTGCATAGATTACGAATAAAATCATTTTGGAATGACTGATCTTATTTTTCTTGGCAATACTGAAAATCACTGGTAAAAATGCCATTGCAACATAACTGTTCTGCAGAACGAATGATACCAGTCCTGATGCCAGATATAGAATTGCAAAAATTAACATTTCTTTTTTCTTTCCACTTACATTACCAGTTAATTTATCTAAAGCATTTCCCATTACAATATCAAGCCCTGTTGCAGCAATCATTCCTGAGAACATACATATAATTGCCATCAAATGAAAACTTGAACTGCTTAACACGGCATATACACCATCCGCATCCATTGTTCCTGTAAATACAACGATCGGTGCCATGATCAAAAAACAAAACCAGTTTGGTAATTTGGGCGTTGCAAGAACTGCAACGAAAACTATTAATGTCAGGATCGCTCCTATTGTAGCCATACTCATCTTTCTTTTCCTCCGTATCCATATACAATAAGCTTTTCGGAGTGCGCTTTTCCAAAAACTCTCATTCTTCTCTTATATGATGTTTACCGGCTCATCACGTTAATCTTATTATAATTGTCTGTTGCTTTTTTCACCAATGCCAAAAGAAAATAGGGGTATAGTTTCATGCTATGCCCCTATTTCTCCATTTATTATTTTCTCTTTCAAAACAGATATACAGTACTTTTCCTGTCTGGAAAGGATTTTATTTTTCAAATAAATAATACCTGTTTTCGTCTTTTTTACCTTGTTTTTTCCAATGCAAAAAAAATCAATATCTTTTGTATTTGTTATGTATGGAAGAAATACTTCTGATATAAAACAGAATCCCATTCCTCGCTCCAAGGTCTGCATTGCAAGCATCGAACTGTTTACGATCATCTTTGGCTTCAATTCTTTTCCATATTCTTCAAATATCTGATCGATCTCTTGTCTGACATAACAGGAATTGTCCTGGATAATAAACTCATTCGGCATCATCGAAATATCCATCCATGGATATTTTTCACCTTCTCTTTTTTCTGCTTTCTGAAGCATCATATACTTCTTTGGAACTGCAAGTAACATATAATCTTCTACAATAAAATCAAATACGATAGAAGAATCCTTTTCACTCAGATCCGGCCCTATTGCCAAGTCATAGGTCCTGTTTTTTAAGCCTGTCAGGATTTCCTTAGCCATGACATTTGAAAATGTTGCTTTACACCCGATGTATTTTTTACTGATCTTCTCCTGAACTTCCATTGCCAGCAAAAGGCTGGCACTTAAAGACATACATATGTGTATTTCCTGTTCTTCTGATAGTTGAAGTTCCTTTAGTCTATGTTCCATTGTGCTGTTTAAACGTTTGATTTCTTTTCCATACTCAACATAAATTTTGCCAGCCTCTGTCAGACTGATTCCATTCGATTTCCGCTCGAAAAGTAAAATTCCAAGTTCCTGTTCCAGACTGGATATAAATCTGCTGAGTGATGGTTGTGAAATATATAAAAGTTCAGCGGCTTTTGAAATACTTTTGCATTCTGCAACCGCTAAAACATAGGTAAACGATTTTAAATCATCCATTTTTATCCTCCCGTGATCTCAGTAAACAGATTGTAAGCTTTTATATTTTAAAAGCGCAAGATTAGTACAACTTATCGAAATTTCTTTGATTTCAGGGCATGCTAAATGGGCTACTGGAATTCGGATTATACTAAAAAGCTCTTAATTCTCTTGAACCCCGGTTTCAAATATGCTACAGTGAACTACTCGGCAACTAAGTTACCAGAGCATCTGAATTCTGGCGGGATACCGCCTTTTTTCAGGGTGCGTCCATGACACCAATACTGCTTACCTTTCGGCTATGCAGCTACTTTTATTATTTCTGGATTTTTTAGTCCAGTTATGGACAGTTTCTTCTGCTTTCCGGATACGGAAAGATATTTCCGCAGGATATTGAAGGCGCCTACTGCATCTGCATTAAATCTTTCTCCATTGGTTATATACATGCCCCGCTCTTTTCGATTTGACGCTTCTGCATATCTTTTTGATACTTCTGGTGATAACGGGCTGCACTGGCTTGTATAACTTTCTTCCTGTTTTATCAATTGTATTCCATACAGTTTCAGTTTATAGTCCAGCATGATGTACAGCCTGTCATATGGCAGTCCGTGAAACTTTTGGTTGATCTTATGCCCCATATCTTTTTCTTTACGAATATTTCGGATATCCCCCACAACCACACAGTGGATATCTTCTTTTCTGCAATATTCTGCAATCCATCTGGTCGCTTTGTGAAAGTAGTCTTTTACTGCATTCTGCTTTTTCCTATATAGTCTCTGGATATGTTTTGATGATTTTGGATATTTTATCCCTTTTTTCGATTGCTGCGCATACCATACAGACTGTACTCTGGCTATCTCTTTATGAAAGTATCTTTCCAGAGAAAGATATTTTCTTCCCAGAATAAAAGTCCTTCCATTTCCTGAATCATAACAGGTCATCAAATTGTGAAGGCCAAGATCAATAGATAAATAATGTCCATTCTGGGAAAGCTGCTCTGGTTCTTCAATCTCATAGATAACGATAAGGTCACATTTTTCATTTTTCGGTGGATAGATCCGCAGCTGTTTTATATGATCCATGTCCCTGAAAATCTTATTTTCAAGATATAGAAATTTTTCATGGATCCCATATGTTTCTTCCATATAGCTTTTCAGATCCTTTGGCAGAGACAGCCGCAGCTGGTCTGAACCTTTCTCATGCCGGATTCCCATCTGCATGTATGTAACAGGTATATTGTCCTGTTTAAAACGGGGCGGATTTGGTTCCTTGATTCCTCCGGTCTTTTTCAGGACATAAAAAGATTTCCATGCTTTGTCCAGCTGTTTACAGGTTTCCTGCGCTGTCTGTGACGGAAGTTGTCTGTACCACAGATTTCCTTTATGTACTTTTTTCTGATAGTACCAGTCAGGATACTTTTCCAGTCCCAATTCTTTATAATGATGACGTTCATAGTTGCAGATATTCCAGAGTTTGGAAGCTGCATAACACATATGTCCTATGATATTGGAATATTCCGGCCGAATTTTTATAGATGTTCTGTGCGACAGTAGCATTCTTCTTCCCCCTAGACATTCTTGTGGATGGAGATTTACATTCCATCTTGAATTAATACGACTTACTCTGATGTTCAATATAACGGCGGATATTTTCTTCAGATACAGATCCGATTGTTTCCACATAATAGGAATGATTCCACAGCTCTCCTTTCCATAGCTGGTTTCTTATTTCCGGAAAACGTTCGAACAGTTTTCT
>ERZ894220.540-NODE-540-length-26480-cov-13.2719_pt1 | contig 26480 bp, 15 predicted proteins | sample MGYA00380292_ERZ894220 | MGnify/ENA primary metagenome ERZ894220 (study PRJEB32331, sample SAMN06328446) | human gut metagenome | biome: human gut microbiome; feature: stool | host: Homo sapiens | collected 2014-12-05 ... | reverse complement strand
TTTATGAAATTCGCAGTGTAGTTTTGTGCAATTTTTCAAATTTGCTCATTTATAGTATGTAATAAATTTTCATCCAGCATATTTTTAATTTCCTCTGGAAGACCATCTATCGTCATATTTTCTTCTATAAAGAGTAAATCGGTATATTTTTTCTTATCATTAGGTGTTGAAAAAATATGAGTAACTGCATAAGCGGTTTTATGCTGGCTGTCAGCCGTGGCATCCTTCCAAATGCCCAGATGTCGCCGGTATTTTTGAGTCCCCGGTGCGGACTCACCGTATCTCCCTGGTGTGGGCGTAATACCCTTCCGAGTATCAAGTAGTCTCAGTAATTACCCTGCCTGAGCGCAGCACAGCTTTTACGTGCCGCCACACGAAATCTCACGGTTTGTTTATATTATATGATATCCCTCAAAAAATATCAATATGTCCACCTAATTTGTGTTTTTTATTTTACTTTTCCTGCTTTTTCAGCACCAGTACCCAATCGGAGTGTCCTTCCAGGCGCTTCATCGGGCAAAACGTATGCTTTTGTTTTCCTTCTGTGCATCCCGCATAGCTGAACACGCCGGTTACGGGATCCATCCAGTATGTATCAAATGTTCCCTCGTAAGATTCCAGATCCAGTGTAAACGGATGTCCCGTATAATCATAACAGAAGATATAGTCCTTTCCTGCAAACACGGCGATCCTCTCATAAGCCTCGCCGTCGCCTTCTGTCACCAGGTTCTGCGCTGCGCATCCATTCTGATAATCTACGCTTTCCATCAGATGTTTCAAATGCCCCATCTGCATTCCGCCGATGTTGTGAAGCGCCTCTCTCCAGTCCTGCCATACGCCAAACGCGCCTTCTTTTTCCAGGTCTTTCCGGAAAAACTGCATAATGGCATTGTCCCCGAAGGTGTGGCCGAATGCCCCTGCAAATACAGACCAGTATGCATATCTTCTGGTATCCCAGGACTGCCAGTACGGCTGTGTATTGTCATGCAGTCCGTGCACGATCTGCTCATAGGAAGGTTCTCCGTCAATGGTTGGCTTCAACGGAGTTTTGGCCAGATCTGCCTGCACATATCTCCAGTTGTCCTCTCCATACTGATTTGGATTTTTCCCGTTGTCATCCCATGCGCCAAGTACGACCTGATCGTATCTGCGATGTCCGGACTGGAACATATTGAAATCCAGCCAGTCTTCTTCCTGGAACCACTGAGAAGAAGAGGTTCTTCCAAATGGATGAAATCCTACCAGATGTCCGTCGCTTTCTTCTTTCAGCCTCTTTCCGATGTGACAGAATACTTCCGGCGCTGCCTCTCCTTTCACATCACCGCCTGCCAGCCATATGATATTAGGTCTGGATCCAAAACGTTCCAGAAGAAAATCCAGATATGCATCTACATTCCCCATATGCAGCCTTCCTGATTCTACATTGCCTCCCCAGGTTGGAAGAAGAGCCATATAAATCCCAAGTTCTTCTGCCATGCTGACCATATGTTCCACTCGATCCCAATATCCGCCCTCCAGATCTGGTGTGGCATAGTCTTCCTTGTACAGTGCATTTGCGCCGTCTCTGTTTTTCTGCGGCCACTCATGGATCAGCGTAGACTGGATCACAGTATATCCTTTTTCTTTTCTGTTTCTCAAGTAAACAGCTGCTTCCTCTTCTGTCAGCTTTGCAAACATCAGCCATGCCGTATCTCCCAGCCAGAAGAACGGACGGTCTCCGTTGCACAAATATTTTCGATTATCACTGACACGCAGCTTTCCATATTCCCAGGCTTTCATTTTTCCCTCTTTTCCAGAACTTCAAGTCCTTTCTTATTTCAAACGCTGCTCCATCTCATGCAGTTTTCGATACAGCGCTTCTTGTTCCTCTGCAGTTTCACAGTATGTCACGGCAATGAGTTTCAGTCCTTTTCGATACAGCCTTTCAAAAGTACTTTCTGCATCTGCACCGACTGCCCGTGCATTCAAAATAATCCCGCTGTCTGCAAATTGCTCTCCAAATGCATCCGGATTGTTCGGAGACGGATCTGTCTGAATCGTAAATGCTCCATCCGCCATAAAAATCCCTTTCATCTGCTTCACCATGGAAATCTTCTGCTCCCAGTTTCCGCAGGAATGAAATACCGTTCCGCCAAACCGTTCTCCAAGCCACTCGTCTGCCGGCTGAAACAATTCCTTGTAATCTTCTTCCGCAACCATGATGCTGTTGTCGTCACTCAGACCGATCCCACGAAACAGTCTGCTGCTGGCAAATCCATGTCCCGGAGATGCCAGTGCATCTCCAATGATCGCTTTTTGCTTATTCAGAAATTCTGCCAGAAGCTTTGCCGAAAGCATTGCAGCCTCTTTTACTCCGTCCGGATCGTCATAGACTTCCATAAACAGATCCGTGATCGGCAAAAGATACGACAGCATATTGATCGGTGACTGCACATCCGTCAGGGAAACCGGAAGTTTTCCCTTTGTCCGGTCCATAAAATATTCGGTCATCTCAAGAATCTGTCTTCCCGCCGGCGTATTCTCGATTTTTTCAGGCGCTGCTGCCAGCAGTTCTTCCGTCGAGTGAAACATCGGGCGCACTGCCGGAGCCTGCCCGTCCAAAAATTCATATTCCCCGCCAAAACATCCGGCGATATAACCGATCCCATACCAGGGCTCCAGAAAATTGGCAATATCCGCCTGATACTCCAGACTTTTCTGCAATGCTCCCAGCTGCAGTTCTAAGGATTCCTTCCAGTCCCTGCATTTGTCATAAAACACACCGTCTGCCCGCACACGTCTGTATACCAGAATTCCTTCATCCGCTTCCAGAAATTCTTTCTGACGCTCTTTTAAAGATTCTTCATACTCTGCATAGCGCACAAAATCAAATGCTTCACAAGACACCGGTGTCACATGGGTTCCCTGAGAATCCCGTTTATCGTATTGAAATACTTCTCCATTCTTCATCCTTGTCTTCCCACTTTCTGCCTTCATCGGATCACAGCAAAATTTCTGTACCGGTTCCATCCCAGACTACTTCCTGTTTCTGTACCGTTCCTTTTTCATGAAGGAACACCTCGAATTTTTCAGGATATCCGAATTCCGTTTTTTCTGCTTTTACACACAGTTTCCGTCTGGAATCTTCCCACCGGAATGTAATCAGACTATAGACTCCGGATTCATATTCATAATCCTCGCCCCCATCCTCATACAGTTCAAAGCTTCCATCGGCGCCTGCATATACATGGAGTTCATCCATACTGCCCGTCGCCTGAGATGCCTTCGGGATCACAGAACCTGCACGTATAAATACCGGCATTGTATCCACACCGGCTTCCACCAGAAGCTTCTGTCCGCCTTCAAAATATTGTTCCGTTTCTTCTGCATACCAGTCTGCCCCTTTCGGAAGATAGATTTCCACCTTTCCGGATGTTGCGATCGGCGTGTTTTCCGGTCCGTACTCCATCGGATCGGTCACCGGACAGACAAGGTAAGACGGACCGTACATAAACTCTTCTTTCAGCTCTTTTACTGCCTCATCCTGTGCAAAATCAAACATCAGACTGCGCAGCATCGTATAATCATCTCTGTATACTTTCCATGCCAGAGAATAGGTATACGGCAGCATTGCATATCGTTTTCTGATATATTTTACAATCGTATCGTAATATACCGAACCAGCTTCTCCAAACTGCCATGGCTCCCTTGGAGTATCCGTCCCATGGGAACGCATCATCGGAAGATAGGTACTAAACTGCAGCCAGCGCACATACAACTCCCGATACCCCAGATCTTCCACCCCTTTTTCAAACAGGCCATGCCAGAACCATGGCTGAGGTCCTTTTGCCTGTGGATCATTGATAAATTTTCTCCAGCATTCCAGTGTTCCTGTAAAAAATGCTCCTGCATCCAGCGTCCAGTATGGAATACCGGACATGCTTATGCTCAGCCCTTCTGCAATCTGATTTTTTAACACGTCCCAGGTTGCCGCAATATCGCCGGACCAGAGAATGGTTCCATAACGCTGCGAACCAAGAGATCCGGATCTGGTAAGATTCGCCACTCTCTTTTGGGAACATACTGCCCTTTGATGCTCATAAATTCCCTGGGCATGTTTCAGCGCGAACAAATTGGATTCTCTTGCATCCAGATACTGGTTCGTAGAATCTTTTGCCATCTGATACCGCGTTTCATCCGGACGTTTCACCGCACCGTTCCAATCTGGAGTAAACGGCTCCGTAGAATCGCACCACCAGGCATCTGTTCCTGCGGCAAACAGTTCCCGTTCACATTGTTCCCAGTACAGATCCCTTGCCTCCTCGTCAAAGGCATCATACGTAGATAAGTTCATCAAAAGCTTGCCTGCCTTTGCCATCTCTTCGTTATTTTCGGTTCCCTGGTTCATATTCGGCCATACCGATATCATAAAGGCGATTCCCTTTTTGTGAAGTTCTTCCACCATCGCCTTTGCATCCGGAAAACGGCTCTTGTCAAAGATCTTGTTGCCCCACTTTCCTTCTTCCCAGGAATGCCAGTCCAGCACAAGACAGGACACCGGGATGTCACGCTTTTGAAATTCTTCTGCTGTTGTCAAGATTTCTTCCTGTGTTTTGTAGCGTTCTTTTGACTGCACGTATCCAAATGCCCATTTGGGGAGCATCACCGCTTTTCCTGTCAATGTACGGATCCCTTTCACCAGTTCATCCATGCAGTCGCCTTTGATCACATAGTAAGTAAAATCGTCCACTGCATCAAAGGTAAAGGTCATTTTTCCCGCTTTCTCCTCATAGGTAAACATACAGCCTGCGTCAAAGAGGATCGCATATTGTCTGGATGAGAGGATCACCGGCATGGGGATCTTCATATTATTCTGATACAGATATTCTTTTACATTCCTGTAATTGTACACTCCATTTTCCTGCTGCCCCAGTCCATAGATTGCTTCATCCTGCGAAAGCCGGAAGGCAATTCTGCCTTCATATGCATCCGCCACTTTTACCGTGTCCGCATTCTCGACAAAAGCGCGTTCTCCATCGATGGTTTTCTTTGTCACAATGACCGGCGCATTTCCGGAAAAAGTATAGCGAAACACTTCTTTTGGGATCAGTTCGACCTCTGTCTGCCTTGCAAAGATTCCTTCCTCTGTCTGAAATACAAGTTCTCCTTCTGCCTGCCCGGCACAGATCTGACATGCCTGCGTCCGGTCTGCTTCTGTTTCTGGAAGGATCTGCGCTCCTGATTTGTGTTCTTTCTTTCCTTCCCGATATACTACTTTTAAAATATTACGGTCAATTGCCTGAATTAAAGCCTCCATTTTTACTTCCCCCTATTTCTCGATCAACATGGCAAATCCCTGCGCATCCATATGGATCGATCCCCGTATCTCTTGATCAGACACCAGATCCTGATACTGTCCCGGCACAGGGATCTCCACTTGATCCTGTGTAAAATTGATCAGATAATATATCTTTTTATCATCCAGCATGCGACAGACTGCTTCCACATTTTCCGGGAGCGCAAATGGAATCTTAAAGACGCCTGCCTTTCTGCCGATTTCACGAAGCAGCGCTCCAAATACATCCGGTTCCAGCCCGGTTCCGATATAATATGCCGTTCCTTTTCCAAAGCTGTTTTCTGATATCACGCCGCATCCCTTTTTGTAGGTATCTGCATAGGTACCGATCATATGTGCCGTTCCCTCCAGCAGATCGCACCAGTCGCTGTCTTTGCTCTCCCATTCATGCCCGTTCACAGAGATCCGGACGGTTGCCACATTATCCGCAAATATCGGTTCTACTTCCTGTACGGTCACGCCAAACACATCCTGCATTCCTGCCGGAAGACTCTGTGTATAACCTACGTTATCCCCGTTCTTTGCACCTGTCAAAAAAGTTGCCGCAAGATGACCGCCGTTTTTCACATACGCTTTCAATTTTTCCCGATGCGCTTCTTTTAAAAGAAAAGCCCCCGGAAGAATGATCAGTTTATATGCTGACCAGTCCGCATCATAAGAAAGCACATCTGCGCCCACACCGTTTTTCTGAAGAAGATGATAGATCTTTCCACAATAATCCAGATAATGATAGTCCGGATCATTGACGGGTTTGATCCGCAATGCCCAGTGCACATCATAATCCACTAAAATTGCTGCTTCATTGACAAATCTGGCTTCCTCATATGGTTCGATCTTCTTTAACAGCGCTGCGGTCTCCTGCATCTCATAATATCGTCTTCTTGGAATCCCATCCATATCCACAATGGCGTAATTCAGCTGTTCTGCGCCAAACGGGAACGTACGGTACTGAAAATGAAGCATCAGATCCGCTCCGTGCGCCATGGATTGAAAGACCGCCTGCTTCAGAGCTCCGGGATTTGGCTGCTGCCGCCCGGAACCGCTGAAGCGGTGTCCGCCTCCGGACATAAATTCCATCACCCCAAAGTGTTTTCCTTCTTTGACCCCCCTTGCAAAAGCGTATGGAAAAGAATCTACCGATGTATTGCGAAGCCCCGGATAGTAGTCGAAGGCATACGTATCCAATGCTTTGGTGCTCTTGTAATAATCAATGCTGTTGGTAGCCAGTCCTGTGGCATTGGTCGTCACAAACTTTGTAGTATACTTCTTCAACATCTGTGTCTGAATGTTCTGATACTCAATCTGGCTGTCGCTGGCAAACCGTTCAAACTCCAGCCTTACCGTCGGATTTTCATAAAATGCTTCGATTTGCTGGATCGCACCGACTTCAATCGAATTCACCGGAATCTGGATCTGTCCGAAATGAGTGTATTCCTGAGACCAGAAAATACCGCCGCTTCTCTCGTTAAATTCCTCGATCGTATGATAATTTTCTTTCAGATACTCCTGAAATTTTTTCTGGCAGACCGGACAATGACAGCGTCCGGTTCCTTCCTGTGCCGGTTCATTGTCAATCTGAAATCCTGCCACATATGGATTGCTTCCATAATGTTTTCCAATGGCTTCTGCAATCTTTGCCGAATATTTCCGATACGTTTCGTTATTGTAGCAATAATGCCTTCTTCCGCCAAACGGTCTGCGGATTCCTCTGTTATCCATATATAAAATGTCCGGATGCTTTTCGATCATCCATGCAGGCGGACATGCAGTCGGAGTACAGATGATCGTCTCGATCCCATGCTTTCCAAATGCCTCCACAGCTTCATCCAGCCAGTCAAAGCAGTAGTTTCCTTCTTCCGGTTCGAATCTGCACCATACAAACTCTCCCATCCGGACCGTGTTGATTCCGGATTCGATGATGCACCGGATGTCATGCTGATATTCCTCCGGCTTTTTATGTTCCGGATAGTATGATACTCCGTATCTCATCTTTCTACTCCTTTCCCGTAAAATGGATCTCCATCTGTTCTTTTTCTCTTACACATTCTTTCAGCCGGATCCTGATGATCGTATCTGCCTCTTTTTCCAGATTTTCAGGAAGCTGGATCTGAATCTGCGCTTCATCCTGTGTAAAGCAAAGCGCTTCTCCTTTGTAAGTACAGGATGTGATCTCATACGGAATGGACGGAAGTACTTCGTTTCTGAACGCTTCCGTATCCAGGATATGCAGGAAAATCTCATTTTCCCGATACGTCGTTCCGTACACATGATCTACAGGCTCGATCGGGCCTCCTCTTGTTTTGTAAATCGTATCTCCGTTTTCTCTAAGCCATGCTCCGATCTGACGCATGCGCTCTGCCACATCCGGACGGATATGTCCGTTTTTATCCGGTCCCACATTCAAAAGCAAGTTGCCGTCGCGTGTCACCACATCCACCAGCATGTGGATCAGCCAGTCAAAATCAGAAACCGGATCGTCTGCCATCCAGCCCCAGGAACAGCCGCTGCATACACACATATTTTTCTCCCACGGCACAGGGATGATCTTTCCCGTGATCTCATGAGAACCTTCATCACAGTAGAAATTGCCTTCCCAGCCGGAACGTGGATTCATGATCATCTTGGGATTATATTCCCTTGCCATTTTGTTCAATTTCACAGGCTCCCAGAACCAGGAACTGGACGTATCGCTTCCCTTATGTGCCAGCCAGCCTCCGTCGTACCAGAGAATGTCAATTTTCCCATAATTGCTGACCAGTTCCCTGACCTGATCGTAGCACTGTTTCTTCATCAGAAGCGCATTGTCTGCATTGGCAGGATCTTCCTCTCCTTTTGGATCAAAATATCCCGGGAATCGCCAGTCCATCGGCGAATAATACAAACCGACTCTCAAGCCCGCCTCTCTGGCACAGTCTGTATATTCTTTTACAAAATCACGGTGTGACGCCGTATTCCAGCTGGTGAAATTCTGATAGCTTCCCGGACTGTTCCACAATGCAAATCCATCATGATGGCGTGTGACCATGACCATATATTTTGCGCCGAACTCTTTTGCCAGATCGGTCCACTCATGCATGTCAAACGCTTCCGGACAAAACTGATCTGCAAGCGCCGTATACTCTTCCCATGGGATCTGCTCATTGTGGCGCACCCATTCTCCTCTTCCAAGAATGGAATACAATCCCCAGTGCACAAACATACCGATTTTGGCATCCCGCCACCACTGCATGTCTTCTTCTGTCAGGTTCAGCTCTTCACAGCGCATCCCGCCCAGACTTTTAAAATTAATGGAGCTTTTTAACATTGAGTTCAATTCTGCCCCTGTCATCTCTCTTGGTGCTTTTTTTGGTTCCATACTTACCCTCCCTGAATCAGGAATCTCTTCCTCAAATTTCCTAATTGTCCTTATTTGGGATTAGTATACAGATTTTCCCGCCTGCTTTATATAGTAATCTTTCAAACTTTTTGCATTTTTTTCACATTTTTTTCAAGAATTACTTTCCTCTCACTTCCATTGAGCCGAATGGTAAGCATCTGGTCTTCTTTTGCCGTCAGCGCCAGTTCTGTGATCCTGCCTTCTTCCCATGAAAAATCCGCAATGATCCCGCCTCTTAACAAGACCCCTTTGACCTCTCCGCACTGCCAGGTTTTTGGAAGTGCCGGAAGAAATTCCAGATATCCGCTGTGGGACTGTACCAGACTTTCCAGAATTGCCTCTGCGATCCCGAAATTCCCATCGATCTGAAACGGCGGATGAGTATCCAGAAGATTGATCTTCACACAGTCTGTCAGCAGTCTTGTGATACTTTCCTCTGTCTGATCTGCATCTTTCATTCTTGCCCAAAAACAGGTGATCCACGCACGACTCCATCCTGTATGTCCGCCGCCATGCATCAGTCTGGTCTCCAGGGTCTTCCTTGCGGCGTCAAACAACTCCGGGGTTTCTTCTGTGATCTCATATCCCGGATGAAGTGCATACAGATGGGAAATATGCCGGTGTCCCGGTTCCATCTCTTCATAGTCCTCCTGCCATTCCCGAATCCTTCCATCTGCCGTCAGCGCAATCTCCGGCAGTTTTTTTGCAATTGCCCGGATCGTTTCTGCATCAGATTCTGCCTCTGACAGTCCAAGGATCTCACATCCTTCCAGATATTCCCGGAATAATTGTCTTAAAATCTCCATGTCCATGGCCGGTCCCATGCAAAGTGCGCCGATCTCTCCTGTGTTTGAGCGGTATGTATTTTCCGGAGAAACAGACGGACCTGTAACCAGCACGCCCTCTTTGGTCTCTGTCAGATAATCTTCATAAAATCGGATGGCTTCCCTCATCACAGGAAGCGCTTCCCGGCGCAAAAATTCCCGATCTTTTGTATAACGATAGTGTTCAAAAAAATGCAGACTCAGCCATGCCGCCCCGGTAGACCATACAGGAGAGGCGTCAAAAATCCCTTCCGGATCCGTGTTTGCCCAGAGATTCGTGTTGTGATGTGCGCAAAATCCCCGACAGCCATATAATGCTTCCGCTGTCTTCTTTCCTTTTGGGATCATCCGTTTCACCTGCGCAAACAACGGAAGATGACATTCCGGAAGCTGACATTTCTCTGCGATCCAGTAATTCATCTCGGTATTGATATTGATCGTAAATTCACACTGCCAGGGCGGTGCATACTCACCATTCCAGATTCCCTGCAGATTCGATGGCATCAGGCAATCATAAGAACTGGAGATCATCAGGTATCTGGCATAGTGAAACAACGTCTCTGTCAGATATTTCAAGTGCGTATGGTCACCATTCTTTACCTCATTTAAGAGTTCATCCGTTGCCTCCTTAGGAACATCCTGTGTTCCTAAGGAAAAACCCATCCGGTTGTACAGTCCCGAAAACGTCTTCTGATGCTCCATAAAGATTGTCTCAAATCCGGCGTTCGCCGCTTCATCCAGACGTTTCTGACAATGCGCCCGATAATCCGGATCTGCAAAATCGGTTCCGCATGCCACATAAATGCACGCCTCTTTCACACCTCTGATCCAGGTAAAATCCCCGATCGACTCCGCCTTTTTCTCCGGTGACACCAGCTTCACACCAGTAAAATAGCAGACTCCTCCAGGTCCGCATTCCCCATAATTGCAGACTGTATCTTCCCCGATACTTTCTGTGTGCTCCTCAAATGGCTTTCTGCTCATATTGACAGAAAATGTAAGTCCCTGCGGACAATCGGTGGAAAGCCGGATTGCCACTACCTGATACTTCTGACTGACCAGATGCTCTCGTTTGTAAGTATATCCGTTCATTTGATAAGAAACTACAGCCACTGCTTCCTCCAGCAAAAGCCGCCTTTCATACTGTTCTGCCTTTCCTTTGTGATGATACATACAGATCCTTAAATCTCCCGCCGGCTGATACGGATTCATATATTTGGGAGTCGATGTGATCGCCATTTTTGCCAGAAACTGTGCTTTTTCTACTTCTCCTGCAAACAACAGCTCCCGGATCTGATCCAGATATTTTCCGGTATCCGGATTTTTCCGGTCAAGATCCCTGCCATACCAGATCGTCTCTTCATTGAGATAGATCGTCTCCTCATTGACTTTTCCCATGACCATGGCTCCCAGTCTTCCGTTTCCAATGGGAAGTCCGTCATCCCAATATCGGGCAGGTTTTTTTAATTTGATCTCATGTCTATTTTTGAGAGTTTCCATACACTTTCTCCTTTTCCAATGCCTGTTTCCATTCTTTTTGATAATATGCATTTAACTGCTCCATGCCCAACGCCTCTCCTCTTTGCAGCATTTCTGCCCAGAGCTGCTCAAATTCTTCTTCCGTCTCCGCATAGATCATATTCCACGACAATTCCTGTACCATTTCCTGCAGATGGCTTTCTATCGTCTGCAGTTTTGCCGGAAGGGCGTCCATCAGATAGACTGCCCGGCATCCTTCCACCGTCTTTCCCTGCGATTGTTTCTTCTGCGCAGGATCTTCCCCGGAAAAACCTGCTTCTGCCTGCGTCAGACCAAGCCACTGAAACACCGGTTTTTCTTCTTCCTTCCCGTAAGGATCCATTCCTTCTTTTTCCTCATATAATTTCACAATATTTTCGGGAGTATAGAACCAATTCAGAAATTCACATGCTTTTTCTTGCTTTTCACTGTTCTTATTGACTGCAAAAAACCAGTTTTCACCAACCGGATTCTCCGGCCTTTGATAAAGTGTCATATCCCCGGCTACAAGAGGGATATATCCGTCGCTTTGTTCTTCCTCTTTTGTTTCTGTCCTTCCATACTCTCCGGTCTGCCACGCATAACCGGAAAATAAAATCTGTCCTTTCTGATACTTTTCCTGCAGTTTCTCAAAAGTCTGGGTTCTCGAATCCGGATCCAGAAGTTCTCTCTGGTTGGCTTCAAAATAAAAATGAAGCGCCTGTTTGTAGAAACTGTCCTCTTCCAAAATCCCCTGAATGGTTCCGGTCTTTGCATCCACTGCAAACAGCGGCGAAAGCGACCCCACATCCATCCCGTAATACCCATATAAAGAAGAAGGCTGCTGCATTTTTTTATCTGTCCAGTCTGAGCACAGAGAAAATCCATAAACAGGCTCTCCCATGGCTGTCATCGCTTTTTTCTCCAGCATCTGCTCTGCCGCATCCAGATAATCCTCCAGATGCTCCACCTGCGGACATCCTGCCTTTTCATAGGCATTCCACTGCACCATCGGCATCCAGTAATCCTTTTCCGCACCCTGTTTTCCTACTGAGGTAGGAAGGAAGTACAAGTCTTCCTCCTCCCCGCCGAAATTTTCCCGGTAATACCGCAATGCCGTTTCATATCCGGAAGTCTCAAACACGTCGGAAAGTTCCTCTTCCCATTCATCCAGATCTGCCAGTACGCCTGCGCCTGTCAAAAGTTCTGCCTGCTCCATATCCCGAAATCCGATAATGTCGGGCAGAGTTCCTGCTGCCAGATATTGTTTTAACCGTTTTTCATCCCCATTTCCATTGGAATAAAATTCCAGACGGATCCCGGTTTCTTCATATAACCTGTCAGCGCTTTCCCCTTCCCAGGTTCCCGACATGTTGGTGCCGGACTGCTGAACTAAAATGGTCAGCACCGTATCTTCCTGTTTTTTTTCTGTATCCTGCACTTCCCCTTCTTTTGCACACCCTGTAAGCAGCGCTGCCACACTGAGCACAACTGCCGCTTTTTGATAAAATGACCGCATAATTTCTCTCCGTTTCTCATGGTTGTTCGAATCTGCCGCTTCTTTGAAACCTTGTATTTTACATATTCTATTGTTATAATACTCTATATCTTTTAGAAATACCAGTCGGAGGAAACGCCCTATGCTGAAACGGTTTAAAAACAGTTACTACTCAAAGATCATGATCGTCTGCATTGCTGCTGTCTGTGCCATTACAGCCATTCTGCTGCCTGTATGCAGTTCTTTGATCCACCAGCAGGAGCGCTCCGAAGATTTAAAAAAATACGATCTGATCCTGGATCGGCTGACTGCTTCTATGACCTCCCGTCAGGAAGCTCTCGCCACCAATCTAACTCCCTTTTTTTCCGATGAGGCGAATACACAAAATCTATGCAGTTTCTATCGTTCCACCAGCAAAAAAGTTCCTTGGGAATACCGTGACAGTGTCATGGAGATGCTCCGTTCTTTCTGTTTTTCCGACTCTTATTGCTGCGGCGCCCTGCTCCTGACTGTGACCGGACACCTTTACCAGTATAATTCTCTGTCGCACACCCTGGTTCCGCTTTCGCTTCGGTCACTGACTACAAAGCTGACTCCGTATGAGCTCCAGCTCTTCACCGATCAGCAGCTGATGACGCTGAGCAATGATCTGCAGAAACCGGCGCCTCATATCTATGGCCTGGGGACTTCGGTATTCGATCAGAAAAATGATTCTGTCAACTATCTCGGAACCATGATCTTTCTGTACTCTACTGCCGAATACAGCAGTCTTCTTTCCAGCGCCGACCTGCAAAAAGACGGCACCTTTGCCATACTGGATCAGAATCAGCACGTGATTTTTTCTTCGGATGAAAATTATGAAAGTGCTGACGGACTGCTTCCTGCACTGTCAGATTCCTCCAAAGGGGAGCCCTCCCATTCCACACAGACACAACACGGCACCACCTATTATGCGTCCTCACAGTATCATGAACAGTATCACTTTTATACGGTCTATCAGGTTCCAAAATCTGTATTCACACACAGTGCGATCATCACCGTTTTAACTGTGATCTCTGTCTGCATCTGCCTGGCTGCAATCCTGCTGTATATCCTTGCCTTTTATATTTCAGACCGCAAGATTCACTCCATCCAGAAAGCCATGGGACTGATCGGCACCAACAATCTGGACTATCGGCTTCCGGTGCCCAAAAATGATGACGAATTCACACAGATCATCAAAAGCTTTAACAGAATGTGCGATGATCTGCAGCGCAATGTAGAAAAAGCATACCTTTATGAGATTGCTCAGAGAAAAGCGGAACTGTATGCCATGCAGACCAGTATCAACCCACATTTTCTTTACAATGCCCTGGAACAGATCCGGGTACAGATTCTAAAGAGCAACAGCGCCGCAGCCTCCCATATGCTGCTCCTGCTTTCGAAAATGTACCGAAACCAGACCCGGCGCAACCTCTATATCACCATTGCAGAAGAATGCAGCCAGTCAGAAAATCTGATCAACTTTTATATGTACCGCTATGGTGACTTTGAATACGAATTTAACATCCACAGTTCCATCAAGATTTACGGGATTCCCAAAAATACTCTGCAGCCACTGATTGAAAATTACTTTGTCCATGGCTTTATCCCGGATTCTGACGAAAACCTGCTGACTATTTCTGCCCATCCTGTCAACATCCAGGATACGCTCTGGATCGAGTTCTGCGTGGAAGATAACGGATCTTCCATTACGGAGGAAGAACTGGTTCTTTTAAAAGAAAAGCTGGCCGCTCCTGTCATGAGCAGAAGCGAAAACAACGGATTCGCACTTTCCAATGTCAATCACCGGTTAAAACTTGTATTCGGCAACGATTCCGGACTTGTTCCGGGCGTCGGTTCCGACGGCACCGGCTTTGCCGTCCGATTCCGGATTCCGGCCATTCTTCCGGAAGATCTGCAAAAAACCTGACAGCGTGCTGTTTTTATTCCAAAGCACGCTGTCGTTTTGTCATATCTGATGCTGTTTGCGGTATGCAAATACATGCTTCCAGTCATCCCGGCTCAGATAATGGGTCCCTTCCCTCAAAAAATATCCGATGTCTCCTTTGTGACTAAATTCTCCCGGCTGCAAATACCGTCCTTTTTGCTCCAAGCCCATACTTCCCATACATTCAAATGCCGGACTGGCTGCCAGACAGCCTAAAAATTCTGACCTTGGATCTGCCCAGTCATCTCTGGATGCACTGGTCACATACAGATGCCTTCCGGCCATCATTGCCAGCAAAAAATGGGAATCAAAGGGAAGTTTTTCCAAATCTTCCCGATACTGAAAGAAGTTTCCCGCAAACCATAGTCTGGAGCCTTTTCCATACAGATTTTCAATCTGCTCTCCGGTCTTTCCCCGAAGTAATGCGGCTCCCCCGGCGCCGGACTGGCAGCTTACCGTCAGTCCAAATCTGGTGTCAAATGCTCCTGCGAGCAACGCCGCTTTTCCCAGTCTGGAATGTCCCATCACCGCTGTTTTTTTCTGGTCAATCCCCGGATCATCAAGAAGAACATCCGCGATCCTGGACATACACCATGCCCAGATCCGAAGTTTCCCCCAACTGTCATAAGGATTCCTGGTACAAAACCTTCCAAGCCCGGTCATATGTCCGTCAAAATAGTCTGCCGCAATATCCTGATAACAGACATTTGCAATTGCATACCCATGGTCGATCACTTCTTCTCCGATTCCGTCTGCAATCTCCGGCGTAAAAGCCAGATAAAAAAAGATCGGAGCCGGAGAGGAGCCTTTGGGGACCGTCAGAGTGAACGGAACCGATGCAGAAGAAAAATCAGACCGGATCTTCAGTTCGCAATACTGTGTCTCTGCCTTTCCCCCATAACTGTCTCTGTCGATCCGCACCACTTCCTTTTGGCTCCGGCAGGCAAGGCGTGTGGGAAAACCGGCAAATTCTCTGCTTAAGATCTCCCCGATTTCCTGTCTTCTTCTTTCCCACTGAGCCGGTGTTTCTACCGGCTCTTTACTGTTTTGCCGCATCAGTTCCGGGAGATTTCTCTGATGCAGTTCCTGTTCCAATGGATTCATTTCATCCCTCCTGTTCCAGAAGGTCCAGAAGCAATTCATCCAGGCCGATATTGTATCCGACTCTTCCTTCTCTCGCCAGAGAACAAAGGATCAGTGTGCCCCCTTCTGCCGAACATTTTTTGACAAATGCACGATGCGGTTTTGCTCCTTTGCTTCCCTGAAATCCACTCTTATCGTAAGTATAGATCAGTGTTTCTCCTGAAAATTCTGTCTGGATCGTATGATCTGCGGTAGCGTCGATATAGTCTTTCTTTGCATTATACAGCATCCCAAGCGGATACGATCCATACGCCCCGTCGGCTGCAGCAAAGAACAGATCTCCGCAGGATTTTATTTGGATTTTTTGATCCAGAAGAGAAAGCGCTTCCTGTCTCTTTGGAAGCAGCCAGAGCGCATGTTTGCCCTGCCGCAGATGTTCTTCCAATCGTTTCAGATCTTCTTTGTCATCCCCGCTGACCAGCCACATTTCGGAAGTCTCATCTGCGGATTTGCCCTGATACGCATCCAAAATCTCCGCTGCCTCACATCCCAGGGTGTAAACGCCTATTTTCAGTGTTCTTCTTTTTTGTACCTGAATCTCGATTTTTTCCTGATGAAGCAGTCTGCCGTCTTTTGTAAAGATCGCCGTCTGTACTGTCACCGTCCTTCTGTTTCCTGTTTGTTCAAAAGACACCGGAAGGATTCCCGCACACTGCGCGTCTGCAGCCGCAATTTCAAACGATTCTGTATACATTGCATAAGGAGTATCACTGCCTTCTTCATATATTTCTGCCTGGATTTCCACATTGTTTCTGTCCCCTTCATCATTGAGGATCCATACTTCCACCGGCACAGTCTCGTCTTCATAAGCGCTTGTTCTGGCAGTGTACAGATTCACTTTCAATGGGATCAGAGATTCCTGATATGCAAAATACGCCGGTTTTGGTGTTCTTTCACAGTCTGTCAGCGTTTTCATCCAGCCAGACGGCCATGCATCGATCAGCAGATGAATGGCTGTCTGGTTGATCACATCCCCTCTTCTTCGAAAGGCGTCTGTCATCAGTTTTGTCGCATTTGCCTGATGCTTCTGACTTTCTCTGACCCAGTCTTCCATCATATGCTGTTCCGGATACCAGTCCCCCTGCACGGAATGCGTCTGCGCCCGCACGATCCGATCCGGATACCAGTCTCCCTTCTCATCACACTGCAGCCATTCTTTCGGATACCGACGTCTCATCAAATCCACCGGATCCAGACCTTCTGCTCCATATTCTCCACATCCGATCATCCAGCCTGCTTTCACCGGAGGCAGGTATCCTCTCATCAGACGTCCGATGGGCTCTCCGTGATTGGTATACCACATCGTATAAGTATGGAAATCCGGCATTCCTTCCAGGGTCGGTCCGTCATAATCTCCTTCCACATTCTTCACCACCCGGTCCGGATTCTGCACATAGATCACCTTACGCGCTGCCGCAAAGAAAGCCTCCAGTTCATCCCGCAGGAGATGACGATGCCCTTTTGCCTCATAGCGCCTGGAAAACTTATCGTTTGGATCTTCTGTTCTTCTGATGCACATCGGTTCATTGATCAAGGTTACCATCGCCGTGGACACATGCTTTCTGACCAGATGTTCCATCTCCTCCACCTGACGGAGCGCCTCGCAAAGCTGAGGTCTTCTTAAAAATCCAAACAACGGAAAATCACACTGATGCATCATGCCCAGCATATCAAAATATTCATAAATTTCTTCCTGAACCGGGCGCTGTGTAATCCGGTAATAATTCATATGACACATCTTTGCGATCAGAATGTCCTCGATCAGCTGCTCAAAATCTCCATTCATCACACATTGCTGCAAATGTCCCATCTCATTTGCACCACGCAGCATGATCGGTTTGCCATTTAAGAAAAACTTCCCGCGGGGAGTACTTGTCTCGTCACTTCGAAATTCCTTAAGCCCCGTTGTCTGTACCCCGGCGCTAAGCAGCGCTTCGCCTTGGTTCAGGAATACCTTGGTTCCATACAGCCACGGGGTGTCCGAATTCCACACCCTGTAGCCCTCAATAGAAAAGAAATATCGGTACTCATTCTTTCCGGGACCCACAGCCGTCACTTTTTTCTCAAAACTTCCGATCGCACTGCCTTCATGGTTTTTCGGCTCGATCGAAATGTGAATGTCCAGATCTCGTTTTACCTGATTTGTATAATTGATCACACCTACCCGAACTTCCACCGAATCTTTGGAAAGATCCGGACGCACAAAAATATCGTCCACATAAATCTCCGGCCGAAGTTCCAGACGGACCGTTCCAAATACCCCTGCTCCCGCGGGACAGTGATGCCATCCGATCTGAGGATCGTCCCATCCGGGTCCTGTGGCTGCATAGATCTTATCTCCGTCCAGAAACTCCCCTTCTCCCAGGATCGGAATATCGTTTTTACAGAGGATCACCAGTTCATTGCTTTCCCGGATATATTTGGTCACATCAAAAGAAAATGGGGCAAACAGCCCTTCATGGCTTCCCACATAATTTCCGTTGAGGTACACCTCCGCAATATAATCTACACACTGAAATGCCAGGATCATACGGAATCCATTATGACAGCCTGACTGCCATCCCTCAGGACAGGGAAATTCTGTCCGGTAATAGCCTTCCCATTTTCCAGCTTCCTTTGCCGGTCCCCGGTAATCCGGGATCGTCACATTTTCCCACTTCACATCCGGCCGATTGCGATCCTGAAAGCACTCATCCTTCTCGCAGTACCGAAACTCAAACTGCTGCAGAGAAAGGCTTTGTGTTTCCATCGGAAGTGTGGAAAGATGATTGGACAGAAACGGTCTGTAATACGCTTTCTGCTCTTCCAGTTCCTGATAAAATTTCTCCTTCTGCTCTTCATACCCAATCTCCCGGATCGGCTTTAACCTCTGTCTGGCTGTTTCTTTGAAATAATGATTCGAAACCTTCCGCATCGCAACTTCCCGGTCTGTTGTCCCCGCCGGATGTTTGGTCTGTGCGATCTCATAAAAAAAATCCTTCTGTCCCATAATCTCCTCCTGATTCAAAAATCCCCCGGCCAAAGCCGGAGGATCTTACTTTACTGCTTATTTGCCTGCAGCTTCTTTGAATTCCTTCTGAATTGCCTTGTAATCTGATGAATTTACAATTCCATCCACAAAGTCTTTCCACTGCTGTTCGTTAATTTCTCCCATGACGTACTGGGTACACATCGTATTTACATCGTCTGTCAGAACACTCCACTGATTGTTGTAAGTCTCTGACTGAAGGTTCTGGATTTCATTTTTCATTCCGGTTTCTTCCAGATTGTCATATACAAAGGTCTTAATTTCTTCTGCTCTTGCGATATTTTCATCAGAAGCTCTCTTTGCACCGTCACGTTTGAATTTGTCATTTACCTGATCCTGATCTGTTTTCAGGAAGATCTGGTTCCATCCTCCAACATATCCCTGTTTGTTCAGTTCACCCATCTTCGGATCAGAAGAAGTATCCATTGTTCCATCTTCCAATAATTTGTAGTTGACACCTTCTACTCCAAATCTCATCAAATTATCATATCCCGGCATGGACTCTTCTGTGTGATTGAATACTTCCAGAATCTTCTGGATTTTCTCTTCTGAGCAGGAAGAACTGATCGCAATACATGAATCAATATCTGTATAGTTCGGTGATACTGTATAAGCTTCCGGTCCTTCTACCGGCATCAGACACCATGCTTCATATGTATCCGGTGTGTTCTTATCAAACACTTTGTTACTTGTCATATCGGCTGACTGGTTCCAGTTGTACCACTGGCAGAGATATGCAACGGAGTTGCCGGCTTTCCATTTGGATGTATCTGCATTTCCAAGTGCAAATTCCGGATCCAGCACATCGGCATCATACAGATCTTTCATCCAGTTCAAAAAGTCGATATATTTTTCATCAAACTGCATGTACTCAAATTCACCGTCTTCGTTGATTTCCCAGTCGGTCTGTCCGGTAAATGCTGTTGCAAATCCTTTGATACGGTCATCCATAAATCCATTTCCTGCATTGTCAAAGAAATCCAGTGCATAAACCTTCTTGCCTTCTCCTTCTGTCGCTGCTTTGGACAGCCCGATCAGCCAGTCTTTCAGCTCATCCATCGTTTTCGGTTCTTCTGTATATCCGTATTTTTCCATCAGATCTTTTCGAACCTCGATTCCTGAATTCTGTCCTTTTTCGGCTTTACTTCTTGGCAGAATATAAATTCCATCATTGTATGTTGCCTGCTCCCAGAAATTTTCATCCCAGTTTTTCATTACGGCATTGGTCTCTGCAATTCCTTTTCCATCGTCAAACAGATAATCGGTCAGATCCACGAACTGTCCGGCATCAATCGCCTGTGTCAAAATCGGATAATAGTATGCACCGCCCACTTTATTGATCTGAATGACATCCGGCTGGCTGTCTGCCGCGATCAAAGTATTCAGCTTCTGATCATAATCCTGATAGCTTACCCATTCAATATCCAGATCCACGTCCATCTTTTCTTCCCAGTACTGTTCCATCTGGCTGTTGGATACTGCTCCGAATCCCCAGTCAATTCCCATTACGGAAATCGTCATCTTTCCGTCCTTGGTGGTCTCTTCTTTCTTAGATCCCCCGTCTTTCTCCTTGGCATCGCTGCTTCCACATCCTGTCAATGCTCCTGCAAGCATCACTGCCGACAGACAAAGCGCCAAAACTCTTTTCTTTCTCATTTTTTATCCTCCTTTTATTTCCAGCTGCTTCCTTGCAGCCGTTTTTTGATATCATATCTCCAACTTATCCTTTTACAGCTCCTACCATCATACCTGTCTGGAAGTATTTCTGCAAGAATGGATAGATGATCAAAATCGGAATGATTACAACTACAACGGCTGCCATTCTCATTACCTCCTGAGGAACTATTGTCGCCAGTTCGGTCGATAAATCTACCACATCTGCCACTGTTGAAGAAAGTACAATTTTCTGTACATATACCTGCAAAGTCTGTTTTGCTGTACTTGTAATATACATAACACTGTTAAAGTACGTATTCCAGTAACCTACAAAGGAAAACAAAGTCATGGTTGCCAGCATCGGCTTGGACAGTGGTATCACGATCTTGCTGAAAATCTTCAATGGCCCGCATCCGTCAATCTTCGCTGCCTCCTCCAACTCCAGCGGAAGCGACTGGAAGAAAGAACGCATGACCATGATCGTCCATGCACCGCACAGACCCGGAAGGATCAATGCCCAGTAACTGTCCAGTAAATGTAACTGTTTCATATTGATAAAGTTCGGAACCATACCTGCACTGAACAGCATGGTAAACATTACGTATTTGTTGATAAATGATTTTCCCGGAATCGGCTTGGATAACATATAAGCCAGTCCGGAACATACGATCACGCTCAATGGTGTACCAATAAATGTTACGATCAACGTAGACTTTAATGCATTTAAGAAGCCGGAACCGCTTAAGATCAGTTCATATGCCTCTGTGGACCACTTCTTTGGCCAGAGGATCAGTTTTCCTGCCTCATACGCCGTAGCATCTGTAAATGAAAGTATGACTACGTATAGAAACGGAAGGATCATCGTCAAAGCCACAAGGATCAAGATAAACCAAAGCGCCGCCTGGTAGAGATTCTCCTTTACTTTCATACCCATCTTTTTTCTGCCGCCTCTTTTCTGTACGGCAACTGCTTTTTGGGAAGCCATATTTCCCCCTCCTTTCTATTACATAACACCTTCGTAACCTTTGCGGTTTGCAATCCAGTTTGTGAGGATTACCAGGCCGGTGTTGATCACGGATTTAAAGATACCAATTGCAGTGGAGTACGAATATTGTGTACTTCCGCTGGCAATACTGTTGTTGAAGATGTATACTTCAAATACTTCCAGCTGCTGTTTTACCATAGCGTTGTTCATCAGAAATACCTGCTCAAAATCTACGGAGATGATCGTTCCCATTTTCAGGATCAACATAACCATGATTGTTGGCATAATACTTGGAAGTGTGATTTTCCATATGCACTGAAATCTGCTGGCTCCGTCCATTTTCGCCGCTTCATATAATGTCTGGTCGATTCCTGAAATTGCAGCCAGATAGACGATAGAGCCCCATCCAATGCCTTTCCATACGGACTGTACCAGGATGATCACGTAAATCCACCCCGAACTGAACATATAAGCGGTCGGTTCATTTCCCATCATTTCTGCGATCTTATTGACAAGTCCCTGTTCTGTGGATAACAGGAAAAATGTTAAACTTGCTACGATCGCCCATGAAAGGAAATGCGGAAGATACACAGCTGTCTGGACAAATTTCTTGAACGCTGCATTTCTTACCTCATTCATGATCAATGCCAGGATGATCGGAGCCGGGAACGTCAATAAAGAAAGTCCACTGATGATCAGCGTGTTCTTCAACATGTTGTAAAACTTCGGATCCTGGAATAATGTCTGGAAATGTTCCAATCCAACCCACGGACTTTTCAGCAGTCCCAGATGCGGGTTGTAATCCTGAAATGCCATGAGCAAGTTCCTCATCGGCAGATAATTCATAAAGAATAAGAGGACAATTCCCGGAATTCCCAGGAAATAAATCCAGCGATATTCGTACATCAGCTGCCGTAAAGACTTCTTCGTGGCTACCATTTTTGTTTTGTTCTTAGCCATTTACTTTTCCTCCCTGTTTTCATTCGCAACTTTTTCATATTCGATTCCATTTGCGTTTGCTTTAATAAAAGTATAAAAATTTTTATAAGATTTTTATATAGTAAACATTCAAGCTTTTTGAACAAATTCTAAATATTTTTTAAAAATTTAGTGTTTTTTTGTCTTTATCTTCCAACGTTTAGCGCTTACATTAACACTTTTCGGGGATTTTTCCTACTTTTGTTGGCACTGCTTTCCAATCCATTGACTTCTTTTTTCCTTCTCTTTTATACTAGGATTTAGAATAAGTGCAAAAATATGAAATTTGTTCTATTTTTGTTATTGGAATCTAAAGGAGGAGTGTTTCATGTATCAGGTTGTTATCGTAGATGATGAACCTTTTGTTCTTGAAGACTTAAAAAAATCGATTGACTGGGAAGGCTCCAATTTTGAAATCGCATATGCGGATACAGATCCGCAGCATGTTCTTTCTTATATCCACTCCCATACGGTCGATCTTTTGATCACGGACATCAATATGCCGGAAATGAGCGGACCTACCCTGATCACAGAAGCCAAAGCCATCCAGCCGCTTTTGTCGGTTCTGGTTTTGTCTGCTTATGATAACTTTGAATATGTACGGACTGCACTGAGAAACGGTGCGGAAAACTATCTGTTAAAACCATTAAATCCGGAAGAACTGCTGGAATCCATTCAGTCTGTTGCCAAACATTTGAAAGAGAGGAATACACTTTCGAATACGTATGGTTCTTCCATGCTGACATTCCGCAGTCTGTTCACAGAAAACTGGGTGAAAGGAACACTGGACAGCGCCGATTTTCTGACCCGCGCTGAACTGCTTGGCATCAATCTGTCCCTGAATAATTACACCGTCTGTATTTTTTCTTCTACAGACGCCAACGCACAGAAAATGTCTTCTTTGTTTGACTGGCTTCTGGCCTCCTGTATCGGAAAGTTCCAGAGTCATTTCTATTTTGAGACGCCGACCTGTCTTGTGTGTATTTTAAGCGGCACTGATTCTGCACCGGATATGGAGCAATTCCTTGCCGATCTGAATACCGTGCGCGGTCTGTTTCCATTTTCTTTTTTTGTGTCTGTCGGAAATACCGTGGACAATTACGAAGATGTCAGCGAAAGCTACCGCAATGCTCACAGCTATCTGTTTCTGAAGCATACCGAAATGAAGGAACTGATCTGTTCTTCGCTGCTGCTTCCACTGTCCGTTCACACCGTCATCGAACAGAATTTTTCTGCAGTGCCTTTGGATACTTATTTAAACCAGGTAATGGATGCTTTTAATCCTTCTCTTGATACCCGGAAACGTATGGCATTTCAGCTTACCGTGATCAACCACGGATTGTCTCAGACAAACTTTGAGAAAAACAGACCCCAGGAACTGCTTGCGCTTTTAAAGGAAATTCCGGGAAGCGGAAAATATTTTCATGAGATCCAGGCATATTTAAAACAGTTCATTTCCACCTGTTACCAGATATTAGCGAATCTTCAGTCCGCCCAGAGCAGCCAGTATCCCTGTGTAGATGCTGTCATCGACGCCATCCATGAATTTTCAAACAAAGAGATTTCGTTAAAGACACTTGCCTCCCAGCTGAATATGCACCCGTCTTATCTGGGGAATATTTTTCACCAGCAGACCGGATACTATTTTAACGATTATCTGAACGAAGAGCGTCTGAAATACGCTGCGGAACTGATGAAAGAAACCGGATTAAAGATGAAGGAGATCGTGGATCAGTCCGGATTTTCCAGCCAGACTTACTTCAATCGCCTGTTTAAACGAAAATACGGAACGTCTCCGCTTGCCTGGCGGCGTGAAATGAAAAGTAAAGAATTTGTCGGATGATGTGAATGCTTTGAAAAAAGGAGCTTCCCATCAGAAGGTATATTTTGAAATACACCCCTTTGATGGGAAGCTTGAATTTTTCACCTTATGCATCCTTCATTTCCTGAATGAATTGAAAAATCAGAGATTCCTCTTCTTCCAATGCATCTGCAATGTCCGGGATGGAATACCCCTTTGCCAGTTTCTTTTGGATTTGTTCTTTCAGAAGTGCCTCTCGTCCCTCTTCCCAGGAAGCTTCCCGTTCCTGTCTTATATGTTTTTCCTGATCATATTCATAAATACTCACTGATTTCGCCTCCGCTCGATTTTGTTTTAAAAATTCTGCCAGAATGTCTTCTTTTATGCATTCTGTTGTACAATCTGTTTACGGGCTGTGTTGGTGTGTTCTGGTTCATAAGTAGACCTCCTTCATTGGAATTAGATGCAGGAGGTTTCCATATAATATCTTTTCTCTGAAAAACCCCTCTGCTGTTTTAGATTGAAATCAAAGCATAGAGATTTTCCGAAATGATATTAGAATAACAGATGCGGTATCGTTCCGCTTAGAAAACCAGAAATAATATGCTTTTTTGTATTGTAGCACAGAGTCCGAAAAAGAAAAAGTATCGTGGGATAATTTAATGTATTTTTATAAGTTTGAATTAGTTGAAAAAATTTGAATATTTACTATCGCAATAAAAAATAAGGAATTGTACAATGACATTAAGCAGAGTGCTGACGAATGATGGAAGGGAGAACTTGAAAAATGGAAGGGGAATTAAAAAGGAATTTTCATGTTTTCTGCTGGTGTATGAAACTGGCATGGGATATGAGTAAAAAAGCGCTGATTGGGTGGATTACGGTTTGTTCTCTTGTTGCGTTGCTTCCGATGTTATCTTTATTATGGCAGAAAGATATTATCAGTACCATTTCAGAATATCTGCTGACAGGGACAGGAAGCTTTGCAGATGTAACAGGAGCAATTTTGGTGTTAGGAGCAATTCTTGTATTGATTGGATTATCAAACCGGATCAATACAGAATTTATGTTTCTTGCAGTTTATGACTATTATTATATTGGACTTTCTGAACGGTTTATGGATTTAATCCAGAAAATTGAATGGAAGGATTTGAATCGAAAGGAAATACAGGATGAATACCGTTATGTACGGTATCGGTTTGGGGAATTGACAAATTTAATGGCGAATACATTTACCGCAATTACACAAATCGTAAGTATTACGTCTATGGTATTGTTGGCACTGACCTATTCGACTGTCATTTTTGCGGTAACCTCTGCATATCTGATATTTGTTCTTTTGATCAATCAAAAACTTACAGGGAAGCGTACATACAGCTATGTACAGGATCGGGAATTTGTAAGAAGGACAGAGTATTTTGAAAACATTGTGATGCAGCCGGGAGTTGCAAAAGAACTGCGTATTTTTAAAAATGCAGATCGTATGCTTCGAGAGTGGGAAAGTGCATATGAGCCCATTTATTCCAGAGATAAAAAGATTGCTGTATGGAGAAATCTCATTTCATTTTTCTGTTCTGTGGGATATTATATTTTGATTGTTGTTCTTCTTGTGTATGCTGTTTATGAGGTCAAAGCGGGAACTATAAAAGTAGATGTATTTTTGACATTGTACGGAATGGCTCAGAGCATGTCAAGTGTGATCCAGCGTTTCTCCAATACATTTCATCATATCAAGCGAAATCTGTTTGACATGGGAAGAATGAAGTACTTTATGGAAACAGCACCGGTTTCAGAAGAGAAGGAAAAGACAGAAGAAGTAGAAGCAGATTGTCCAATTGTATTTGAAGCAAAGGATCTTTGTTTTTCTTATGACGATAAGCGGGAAGTACTTCACCATTTGAATTTCCAGATTCACCAAGGGGAAACGATTGCCCTGGTGGGACTCAACGGAAGTGGAAAAAGTACGTTAGTCAAACTTCTTGTGGAGTTGTATCAGCCAACCCAGGGAGAACTGCTGTTTAAGGGAAAATCTTATAAAACGTATCAAAGAGGAAAAATCAATCAGAGCATTGGTATGTTTTTTCAGGATTTTGCTTTATTTCATGCGTCCCTTCGTGAAAATGTAGGGTACGGGGACCTTAAGAATATCGAAAACAGAGAAAAAATTACAGAGGCGCTTCGGAAAGGCGGAGGGATGAAGCTGCTAGAACGGCTTCCGGAAGGAATGGAGACCTGGCTTTTGAAAAAAGTGAAAAAAGGAAGTGTCAATCTTTCCGGAGGTGAGCAGCAAAAGGTAGCAGTTTCCAGAGCGCATATGAGTGACAAAGATGTCCTGATTTTTGATGAACCTGCATCCGCATTGGATCCGATTGCGGAGATGGAACAGTTTT
>ERZ894220.538-NODE-538-length-26539-cov-16.906_pt1 | contig 26539 bp, 25 predicted proteins | sample MGYA00380292_ERZ894220 | MGnify/ENA primary metagenome ERZ894220 (study PRJEB32331, sample SAMN06328446) | human gut metagenome | biome: human gut microbiome; feature: stool | host: Homo sapiens | collected 2014-12-05 ... | reverse complement strand
ATCAGGGTCAGCACCAGACTGACGGCGCGTTTCAACTGTTTCATACTTCGCTCCTTTCCGGCGGTTCCAGAACGTCCAGACGGGGCGGGAAGGTCCGCCCCTCTTTTTCGTACTCTCTGCGGGCCGCACGAATCACCCGGCCCATGGTGATGGTTTTTTGTTCGGCGGCGGCCAGACAGGCCGCGTGCACCGCGCAGCTGCGGATGCCCGCGCCGGACAATTCCAGCTGCCCGGCCAGCAGTTCCCAGTCCAGCTGCTGCACCGGCGCGCCGTCCGGGAAGGCGTTTTTCCACAGACGCAGGCGCTGGGCTTCGTCCGGCAGCGTGAAATGCACCATAAAACCGATGCGGCGGCGAAAGGCCTCGTCAAAATTCTGCAACAGGTTGGTGGCCAGCAGCACAATGCCGTCGCACTGTTCGGTGCGCTGCAGAAGATAGGCGATCTCCGCGTTGGAATACCGGTCCTGGGCGTCGGCCGCGTCGGACCGGCGGGCGAACAGGGCGTCCGCCTCGTCAAAAAACAGAACGCAGTCGCTGCGGCGGGCCGCGTCGAACACGCGGCCGATGTTTTTCTGGGTCTCGCCGATGTATTTGCTGATCAGCTGGGACAGATCCACCCGGTACAACTCCAAGCCCAGCTCGTTGGCCACCACACCGGCGGCCATGGTTTTGCCCGTGCCGGGCGCGCCGTAAAACAGCGCCGTCACGCCCCGGCCAAGAGGGGATTTTTTCCCGAAGCCCCACTCCCCGTACACGGCGGACCGCACCCGCGCCATGGCGCAGAGGTCCCGCAGCTGGCGCTCGCACGCCGGGCCCACCACCAGATCCTCAAAGGCGTAGCCCGTGGTCAGCTTTTGGGCGCCCGCCCGCAGCGCGGCGCTGTTCTCGGCCCGCAGGGCGGCCAGAAAGGCCTCCGGGCTGGCCTTGCCGCACACGGCCTCGGCCCTTGCCCGGCCGCAGGCGGCCAGCAGACGGCCCACCGCGGGCCGGTACACAGCCGCGGCCTGCGCCCACACAGCGGCGGTCTCCCGCCCGCACAGCTCCTCCACGGCCCGCACGCTGTCCGCGGCGGTCAGTGGCTGCACTTCGCAGTACAAAACGGTCTCGGCCGGCGCCGGGCCCTCCAGCCCCTGTTCGGGGGCGGTGTACAGCGCCAGCGGCGCGCTTTCCAGCAGCGGCCAGACGCTCCGGGCGTCCACCGCACAGGGCAGCGCGTTGTAGATCCGGCTCAACGCTTCCAGATCCTCCGGGCGCAACGCCTCGGGGTCGGTCATTTCCAGCAGGGCGAACCCCTGCCGGGCGGCCAGCTGCTCCAAAAGAAAACGGCGGCCCGTGCCGGGTTCTCCGCACAGCACCAGGGCCGCGGTCCGTGGGCTCTCCTGCCCGGCCAGCCCCGCCAGAAACCGCTCCATCCGCTCCAGCGTCTCCCGGGAGTGGTACAGCGTCCGCGGCTGTCCGGTCACAAGACGCACGCCCCCGGGCAGTCGGGGGGCACGCTGCAAAAGAAAATCCACTGCCGCCGGGTGCAGGCAGCCGCCCTGGGCCCCGGGGGTGAACAGCCCCGCCACCCCCTGCCAAGGGTCGGCGCCGAATTTTTTCAAAAGGGCGAAGGCCTCGGCCCGGCCGGGCAGCGCTTCCCCGTCCGCCAGGCGGGCAACGCACACGTACAAAAGCAGCGTTTCGGGCTTTGTCAGGTTCCAGACCTCCCGCAGATGGGCCGCAGGCAGAAAACAAAATGCGCCCTCTTCCATGCGGTCAAGAGCGCGCAGACAGTCCGCGGCGTCTCCCTGCTGCACGGCCCGACCGGCAGCGCACACCGCTTCCATATACTGTTCAGTTGTCGCGGCGGTTTCTGGCTTCATCCGGTCCATTCTCCTCCGTTCCCGTCATCTCCGGCGCAGTCTGGGCGCGCCGTTCCCGCTCGCGGCGGTAATATTCAAACATCTTCGCCTTCTGCAAATCAAAGGCAATGTTGATCTTTCGGAAAAACAGCTGGCTCTGGGCGTATTTGCGGGCCAGCACCGCGGCCAAAGCGTTCTGCTGGTAAGACAGCTGGCGCCGGCGCAGCCGCACGGCGGCCGTCCCGGCGCTGTCCTTCCGAAGCAGGTTTTCCCGCTCGCTTTGGGACAGCTCTCTCTGCTCGGCGCGGGCGCTTGCAAGCGCATCCGCCTCGCTGCGGTCCAAAAACGGCAGCGTTTTGCCCAGCGTTTCCAAATTCACCCGGCGCAGATAGGGCGCCAGCGACTGTTCCGACCAGGGCTTGTTCTCGGCCTTGTACAGCAGCACGGCGCTGTTTCTTCTTCGCCGGGCGCTGTAGGCAAGGTTCTGGTTGCCGGTTTTCAGGGCGCGCATCTGCTGGGTCTCGTTCAGCTCATGCTGATGCGCCCCGGCGGCCGTGTCCAGAATGGATGTCTTGATGTTGGCAAACAAAAAGCTCTGGCCCCGGCCCGGGTGGTAGCCCATCTGGATCCGTCCGTAGGAGGTCTCCAGCTTCCACAGCCGGTCACAGCTGTAAAAATCCGGCACTTCCCGGTCCTGCTGATATCCCTCGATCTTCCGGTGCTCTTCAAACCGGGTGGTCTCGATGTGCTGGGGGGCGGTCAGGCGCAGGGACGCTTCGCGCACAGCCTTGCGCTGCTGCATCTCTTGGTGCATCTGCATTCCGGCCACCTCCCCGCCCGTTCGCATTCATTCTACCCTGCCCGGCGTCTGTCCGTAACTGTCCAAAAGTATAGGTTTTTGAAAAAATTTTACAAAATCCCCCGTTTTTTCGCCTCGCTTAACGCTCCGGTGCGGTTGGCAGCACCCAGTTTTTCGCACAAATTGTGAATGTGGAATTTGGCGGTTGGCAGCTTCACGCCCAGCGCCTCGCAGATCTCCCGGTTGGTCTTGCCCGCTGCCAGAAGATGCAGCACCTCCACCTCGGCGGAGGTCAAATCGGGCAGCTGGGTCTGCTTGTCCACGGGCGCGTACAGCGCCGGACACAGCAGCGACATCTGCTTCGCCCCTTCGGCCGCCCGCCGCCAGAACACCGTCTGCTCCTCGGTCAGCGTGCGCTCCCTTGCGCAGCGGTTCAAAAGCGCCAGCATGGGCGCGCCCCGGTCCGCAAACAGGCGCACATAGCCGTAGGGCTGGCTCAGCGCCAGCGCCCGGCACACCTTGTCCAGAGCGGTGGCGCCGTCGCCCAGGCGCTCACAGGCCATGGCGCCGTCCAGAAGGTACTCGGTCCGGTCGATGGGCCGGCAGTCGCCTTCGATCATCACCAGCAGTTCCTCGGTCAGCATGGCCGCTTCCCGGTACCGGCCCAGCGCCAGATAAGCCTGGGCCTTCGTGTGGGCCACATAGGCGTTGTCCGGGGTGCAGTGGTCCAGCTCCGTGCCTTCCCAGCCGGCAGCCCACTGCTCCACTTCCTCCAGCCGGCCCCGGCGGATGTTCAGCCGCGCCCGGAAGGCCTCGGCGTAAGGCTCCAGCCAGTCCGCGCCCTCCTCCCGAAGGGTGTTCAGCATGCGCTCCACCAGCTCTTCCGGCTGCTTGGACGCCGGGTCCAGCAAATGCAGCTTGGCCGTCAGCGCCATGACCGCAAAGCGAATCTCCACATCGGGCGCGCGCTTGGCCGCGGCCAGCTGAAGGGCCGCGTTGTTCACATCGTTTTTCAAATACAGAAGTTCGGCACAGGCGGCTTCGGACACACCCTGACCGCCCTGCTCCAGCAAAGCGCCCAGCATGGGCCTCACAATGCTGCGCACCGCCTTCCAGTTCCGCCCCCACTGGGACAGGTCTTTGGCCCCGCTGAGCACGCTGGGCCGTCCGCCCGTGGCGCTGAAGTTCACGCCCAAAGGCGCGCCCGCCAGTTCGTTGTACAAAACGGACAGCGTCAGCAGAATCTGTGCGTTGTCTGTCCCCTGCTTCATCAGCGCCGCGGCGCTGAGCAGATTTTCCACCCGCTGGCGCTCGGGCGTGTTTTCCCGGCTGCGCTCCCGCAGACCGGTCAGCACCGCATAAGCCCGGCGCGCCTGGTCCCGGTCGCCGCGGCCCGCGGCCAGCTGCACCCGCCGCACGCTCAAAAGCGGACGGCGCACCGCCTCTTCCGGCAGCTGTTCCAGCGCTCTGACCACCCGCTCCCGGGCGGGCCAGGGCAGGCGCTGCACGTTTATTTCCTGCGCCAGCGCCGCCGCGTCGTCCCACGCCTGGCACTGCACAGACTCTTCCAGCTTCTCCCATTCCCGGGTGCTGTCTGTCATCTCAATCACCTCGCTGCGGTGTAAAATTTCTCTCCGTCTTTTCACTATAACATAGAAAAAAACCTTTGCCATCGCCCGTTCCGGCGTAAAAAACGGGTCATATTTTCCTCTCAGCGCAGCATGAATTTCTTCAGATCCTGCCGGTGACGGATGTTCAGTTTCTGCAGCGCCAGCGAGATGTGGCGCTTGACCGTATTAGGGGAAATGTTCATGTGGCGGCCGATCTCCTGATTGGTCCAGCCCCGGACGGCCAGCATGGCGGCAGCGAACTCGGTGGTGGTCAGATTGTCGGCCACATCGTGCCCGGTGACCGGGTTGTGCACCTTGCGCCACCCGGCGGAAAATCGGTAAGTGATGGCAATGATGCGCTTGAAATCATCGGGCCAGTCCTTTTTCAGCACCGCCTCCAGCATGCCGCCCAGCAGGCCGTGGTGCTCGCCGAATCCCTCGATCAGATCGTCCGGCCGCGCCAGTTCCCAGGCGGCCAGCAGGTGCTCCTGGGCTTTGTCTGTTTTTCGCAGGCTCATGTAGTCCATCACTGCCACCAGATGCAGATAGATGGCGGGGATGGGGTACACCACCGGCTGCATGGCAAGGGTGGCTTCCACAATGCCCAGGCTCTTTTCATACTCCTTGTTCAGATAGGCGTAGTGGGCCTGCACATACAGTGCGAACGCCCGCAGCCCCGCCGGCAGCAGGGGCAGAAACTCCTCCGGCTTGGGCAGCCCTTCCGGCAGAGGCAGATGCAGCAGCACCGCCGCCGCGCTGGCCGCGAACGCAGCCACCGCCCGCAGCTGGGGCGCCGTGCGCATCTGTGCGCCCCGCAGGGTGTTCTCCACCTCGGACAATGCGTACCGCGCCTGGGGAATGTTCCCCATGGGCAGGTTCGCATATCCGTAGATCAGGCAGGCCGACAGGCGCAGCGCCGGGTCCGGGCTGGTCAGGTACAATTCCGCCTCCTGAACGGCCTGTTCGGGCCGGCCGCTGAAATAGTGGTATTCCGCCCAGGCGATTTCCCGGCGGGGTCCGGCTTCCATGGCCTCGATGACCTGCCGGCAGTTCCCGGGCACAAAGGCCGTGTTCATCAACGGCATCAGGTTTTCGCTGGACACCGGCCCCGACTCCACGTGGCGGGGGTCTTTGGGCTTTTGTGCCGTGGCGGGAATCTCCCAGGAGGACCCGAATTTCCGCGCCCCCTCCACGCGGCCCTGGGCGCAGTATTTCTGCACCAGACGCTTGGAAACCTGCCACCGCTCCGCCGTCTGCGCCACTGTCATGTATTCCATCTTTTCACTCTCCTGCCCTTCTATTCGCATGTGCGCACACTTTTATATACTTTTTCGATCTTTTTGCTTCTTTTTCCCGCACAGAACAACGGGACAAGCGCACCGCCCAGCACCGCTGCCAGCGCACAGGTACGCCGTGCCTTTCGCTTGCGCACCCGCTGTTTCACCAGAAAAACGCGCGCCGCTGTATCCCGCATTCGTCGGCCTCCTTCCGGGGCAAAATGCTCCCTTTTTCTATTCAGGTACAAAAAACGCGCAAAAATCTCACCGCAAAACGCACAAAAAAAAGAGCTGCCTTTTGGCAGCTCTTTCAAAAAAGCATTTAAGCGTTCCCGTCTGCGGACAACGCAGCGGACAGACGGCCGGCCGCTTTGCCGGCAATCAAGGTTGCCACTGGCAGAACAAAGGCCGCGTAGCGCGCCGCGCCGCCGTAGGTAACCAGCAGATTGTACACCCCGTGAAAGGTGATGGACGCGCCCACCAGGCCGCAGAACCCGGCAGCCTTCAGCCACTTGTACTTCCACACATACACCAGCCCGCATCCCACAAGGACGCCGCACACAATGTGCATGGCTCCCGTTCCAAAGCCCCGGGCCAAAAGAAAGCTCAGGTGCTCGGCGCCGCCGCGGTTCAGATAGCAGATGTTCTCAAAGGTGGCAAAGCCCACGGCCACCGTCAGCGCGGCCGCTTTCACCTGCTCGTCTGCGGGGCGGAACACCGCCAGATAGAACAGAAGGGGCAGCAGCTTCATCAGTTCTTCCACCACCGGGGCAATCTCCGCCGTGGCGTTGAAGGCATTGGCCTGATAGACGGCCGCAAAAAAGGTGTTGAAATACGCCGACAGTAAACACGCGGCCATGCCCGCCAGACAGAACACCAAAAAGCGCATCTGCCGTTTGCCCAGGCACCAGGCCGCCAACAGCAAAGGCGCGGCCATGCACACAAAAATATTTTCCATATACATTACGGCCCCACCGCCTTTCGGGTGGCAGGCAGCAGAAGAAGCATTGTGCCCGTCAGTGCAAAGTCAAACCAGAAATAGGGATTGGTCAGGGTATCGCTGACCCAAAAACAGCTGGATGTCCACAAAGCGTGCTCCAGCACGGCAAACAGCAGCACCACCCGGTGAAAGGCCCCGTTGGCCTGTGCACCGGCCCGCCGCCCGTAGCAGATTCCCCGCACGGCCGTGCGCGCAATGGCCGCAATCATGGCAAACATGACCAGATTCAACACCACAAAGCCGTAAAGGCAGTAGAATACCGTGAACGGCACGCCCGCCGCCACGGCCACCCACATGGCCGGGCACCGGTGCGTGCGCTCGGCTGCGTCCACCAGGGCATACTGCAGCAGCGCCAGAAAAATATAACCGGACACCCACCCGGTCTCGGACACATAGAAAAGCTGGGGCGTTTGGGCAAACAGCAGATAGTACAGCGTCCAGTACAGCCCGGCCAGAGCAAAGCACCCGTAAAAACAGGCCAGCAGAAAATAGGGCTGGCGGCGGGTGCGCACCCACCAAAACCATGCCGTTGCACCGCCGGCGGCCGTGGCCAAAACCTGGAGCACGTTGTCAATCCGTTCGATCATCGCCATCCTCCCCCTGGTCGGGGCGCACTCGGATGCAGAAAAGCGCAAATGCCACGCCCAGTGCGAAGGCCACCGCCCCCACGACCACGTAGCCCAGGCTGGAGCCTTCGCCGAAAATGCTGGCGGCCATGGCATAGTGTGCATAATCGTCGCCCGCAGCCGCGGCCACTTCCGGCATGACCGCCGCCAGCGCCGCAATCAGCAAAAGGCATACCGCCCCTGCGCCCGCCTTGTACAGCCGGATCCGCCGCCGCTTTCTCTGCCGCTCAATCTGCGCGACCCGACGCTTGACCGCGGCCACGCGCTGTTCATTCTTCTGCATGGGTAATGCCCTCCTTTCTGAGCAGTTCCCGCAGGCTCTGTTTTCCCCGGTACACCATGTTGGAAATCTGCTTTTCGTTTTTGCCCATCACCTGGGCCGCCTGTGCATAGCTCATGCCCGCAAAATAGGTTAGATACAGCGCCTCGCGGTACTGGGGATTCAGCTGCTGCATGCACAGGTGCAGCGCCCGGTTCCGCTCCCCGGTGTGCACCGCCCGGTCGGTGCACTCTGTGCCCACAATTTCCGCCGGCAGTTCGTCCAGACTGAAGCACCTAGTGCGCCGGCTTTTGCGCCGCAGCGCCAGATGCCGGGCCGATTTGTACAGGTATGCCTTCAGCCCGCCGTCCCGAATGCGCGGCTTTTTCACCAAAAGATAGGCCAGCGCGTCGATCATCAGTTCCTCGGCTTCGTCCTCATCCTGCAGGTAGCCGTTGATGTACAGCGTCAGCGGCGTTCCGTACCGCTCCATCAGCTGTTCCAGCCCGGTTTCATCGCCTTCCAGATAGAGGCGATAGGATTCTTCATCGGTCATTTGCCTCCACCTCCCGGCACCCCGTTTCTCATTTCTTCACAGCCGCCACCAGCAGCATCATGGGGCGGCGCATCTCGTCCTTCATTCCCGGAAGCTCCATCATCTCCGCGGGGGGCTGGGGCTCCACCACCTGCCGAAGTTCCAGCCCGTTTTGAAGCAGCGTGTTCAGATACGTGGTCAGGGTGCGGTGGTATTTGACCACCTGCTCCCCCAAAAAGACCGCCTGTCTGCGCCCTTCATAATAGTAGTTGTCCACCGGGAAATGCAGAATCTCACCCTTTTTCCCATAGATCCAGTCCTGGGTTCCGTAACTGGTAAACACCGGATGCTCCACGGAAAACACCAGCTGTCCGCCCTGCTTCAGCCAACGGCAAAAACGGGCCGCCAGAGAGGCAAAATCTTCCACGTAGTGAAAGGCCAGAGAGCTTAAAATCACGTCAAACGCACCGTCCGGAAAGCGCAGATCTTCCATGGCGGCGCGCCGGTAATCAATCTGCGGGGCGGCGTTGATCTGCCGGGCTTTGTGCAGCATTTTTTCCGAAATATCCGTTCCCAGCACCTGCGCAGCCCCGTGCTCGGCGGCATATTTGCAGTGCCAGCCGTAACCGCACCCCAGATCCAGAACGGTTTTGCCTTCAAAATCGGGCAGAAGTTTCTGCAGTTCGGACCATTCGCCCGCGCCCTGCAGCCCCTTTTGGGACCGCAGCATCCGGCTGTATTTTTCAAAAAAGCGTTCGTCGTCGTATTTGTTTTCCTTCACGTTCTTTTCCTCCCATGCAAATGTTCAGGTGATTTGCATGGGTTCATGCAATCTTTTGGGCCAGAATTCCCCCACACATCTCCGGTCACTCCTTTTACGGCCACATTATAACGCATATGAACCAAAAAATCCACGCAAAAGGCCGCGGGCAAATCTGCCCGCGGCCTTGGTTTTCTTTACGCAAAGGGGTTTTCATCGGGATAGGGCAGGGTTTTGGGCCGGTTGTAGCCCACGTCGTTCACACCAAGATACTTGAATACTTCGAACAAAGCCTTGCCCCAGTGACCGAAGGCCACCGCCCCGTGATGGGGGAAGCGCCCGGCAAGGAGCACATGCCGGTAGAAGCGGTCCATCTCCGGAATGGCGAATGCGCCGATGGAACCGAAACTCTCGCAGTCCATGTCCAGCACCTGGCCCTGAGCCACATAGGCTTTCAGGCGGGTGTCAGCGGTGCTCTGCAGACGGAAGAAGGTGATGGGCCCCGCCTTGAGATTGCCCTCTATGGTGCCCCGGGTGATGTCCGGTTCGGGCAGTTCGGGCTCCAGGTCCCGCTTCATAATCAGCTGATAACCCATGTGCGGGTCTTTCAGCAATTCGCAGCTGGTGTTGCCGCAGTGGAAGCCCATGAAGGTCTCGGGCAGACGCACGTCGTATTTTCCGCGGATGGATGTTTCATACATGGACTCGGGCACGGTGTTGTTAATGTCCAGCAGTGTGGTGGTCTTGCCGGAAACGCACACGCCGATGTACTCGCTGAGGGCGCCGTAAATGTCCACTTCGCAGGCCACGGGAATGCCCCGGGCCGCCAGACGGCTGTTCACATAGCAGGGCACACATTTGAACTCGGTCTGGAAGGCCGGCCAGCACTTGTTGGCAAAGGCCACGTAGGAGCGGGTGCCCTTGTGGGCCTCAGCCCAGTCCTCCAGCGTCAGCTCGTACTGGGCAAGGCGGGGCAGCACGCCCGCATAGGGATTGTTCGGGCCCAGCTCGGCTTCCATCTCGGCCATTTTGGCGGGGATGCGCCCGTCCCCGGCGTGCTTGTTGTAGGAGGCCAGCAGGTCCAGCTCGCTGTTCTCCTCCACAGCCACACCCAGATCGTACAGCGCCTTGATGGGGGCGTTGCAGGCCAGGAAATCGTCCGGCCGGGGACCGAAGGCGATGATCTTCAAGCCCTTCAGGCCCAGGATGGCCCGGGCGATGGGCACAAACTCCCGCACCCGGTCGGCCAGCTGGGCGGCGGTGCCCACGGGCGCTTCGGGAATGTACGCCCGCGCGCCCCGCAGGCCCAGGTTGTACGAGCAGTTCAAAAGGCCGCAGTAGGCGTCGCCCCGGCCATCGTGCAGATCGCCGTCGCCCTCGGCGGCGGCCACGTACATCACCGGGCCGTCAAACCAGTCGGCGATCAGCGTCTCCGGGGTCTCGGGGCCGAAGTTGCCCAGAAACACCACCAGCGCATTTACGCCCGCGGCCTTCACGTCCTCCACGGCGCGCTTTGCGTCCACCTCGTTCTCCACGATCACCGGGCACTGGTACAGGCCTTCGCCGTAGGCGGCGGCCAACGCTTCTCTGCGCCGGCAGGACAGTTCCGCCGGAAAGCAGGACCGGGACACCGCAATCACGCCCGGTTTTACATCGGGAATGTTCTGAAACATAGAAAAGCCTCCTTACAGTTTTTGTGACAGATCAATGTTTTCGCCCCGCAGCCCCACATAAGCGCCCGCGGCGGCCTCGGCGGAGTCCGGATGGGCCAGCAGCCACTTGTTGCAGGCCCACAGCAGCCGGTCCTCATCGGTGGCGGGCGCAAACTCCGGTTTTTCGGTGTTGGTGCCGTCGGGCAGAGCCACCATCACCCGGAATCCCTTGGCCGGGTCCGTGTGGCAGGGCGCATAGTGCAGGGTGGTGGCATATACTTCCACCAGCACCCCTGCGGGAACCCGGAAGGCCTTTACTTTGGCCGTGTCCAGCACGCCGTCCTCGATTTCGTCCTGCCGTGCCAGCAAAAGCACAAACTCCTCGGTGCCCAGGTTGAACTCGCTGTCCCGGTGATATTCCAGACAGTTCAGCTTTGTGTTACGGCCGTTGCACCAGCCCAGCTGCACCGGCATGCCGCCGTACAGATGCTCGCTGATGTCCACCGCGCTGGGCAGATCCTGCAATTTTTCGTCCAAAGGCACGTAGGCCGTGCCCTGTTCGGGCTGGGGCGTGGCGGCCAGCGCCGTCATCAGCTCGCCCAGCTCCAACCCCGTGACCACCCGGCCATAGGGGCGGAATGCCTCGTCGTTTACAGAATAAATGGTCATGTTTCACACGCTCCTTTTACAGCAGGCTGGGAAAAAGCGCCTTGCAGGCGGGGTAAATCTGCCGGAACTGGGCGTACCTCTTCTCGTACCGGGCGGTCAGCTCCGGGTCTGGTTCCACGGTGGAGCGCACCCGCACCAGCGCATCGGCCGCGGCGCGCACCGATGCAAACCGCCCGCAGGCAACCATGGCCAGCATGGCCGCGCCGTACCCCGGTCCCTGTTCGGTGACCATGGTGTCCAGAGGAATGCCCAGCACGTTGGCCAGAATGGTCTGCCACAGGGCGGATTTTGCCCCGCCGCCGCAGATGCCCGACCGGGGAATGGAAATGCCCAGGCTTTTCGCCACCTCGAAGGAATCCCGGATGGCAAACGCCACTCCTTCCAGCATGGCCTGGGTCATGTCCGCCCGGGTGGTGTCCATGGTCATGCCGATAAAAGTCGCCCGGGCGTTGGTGTCGTTGATGGGGCTGCGCTCGCCCATGAGATAAGGCAGGAAATACACGTGGTTCTCCCCCAGTTTCTCCGGAGCGATCTTCGCCTGTTCGGCGGCGTAGTCGCCGGTGTCCAGAATGCTCTCCTGCCACCATTTATTGCAGGACGCCGCCGACAGCATGCACCCCATCAGATGCCAGCCGCCGTCCGCGTGGGCAAAGGCGTGCAGCGCGTTGTTGGGGTCCACTCCGAAGCGGTCCGAGGAGATGAAAATGGTGCCCGAAGTACCCAGACTGATGTTGCACCGGCCCGGTCCCACGGTGCCCGTGCCCACCGCCGCAGCGGCGTTGTCCCCGGCGCCGGCGCACACGGTCACGTTTTGGGGCAGTCCCAGCAGGCCGGCGGTCTCGGCGGTCAGCGTGCCCACCGGGGCCGCGCTCTCGTACAGCCGGGGCATCTGCTCTTTGCGCACGCCGCAGATGCCCAGCATCTCTTTGCTCCAGCACTTGTGCTCCACGTCCATCAGCAGCATGCCGGAAGCGTCCGACACGTCCGTGGCGTGCACGCCGGTGAGTTTGTACACCAGATAATCTTTCGGCAGCATGATTTTTGCAATGCGGCCGAACAATTCCGGCTCGTTCTCCCGCATCCACAAAAGCTTGGGGGCCGTGAACCCGGCGAAAGCGATGTTGGCCGTGCAGCGGCTCAGGGTCTCTTTGCCCACCTGATGGTTCAAATACTCCACCTGAGCGGCGGTTCGCCCGTCGTTCCACAGAATGGCCGGCCGCAGAACGTTGTCCTGCGCGTCCAGCGCCACCAGGCCGTGCATTTGGCCGCCCGCGCCGATGCCCGCCACCTGAGCCGGGTCAAACCCGCGCAGCAGCGCCGGAATGCCCTTCACACAGGCGTTCCACCAATCCTCCGGGTTCTGCTCGCTCCAGCCCGGATGGGGGAAGTACAGCGGGTACTCCTCGGTCACGGTGTTTTTCACCTGACCGGTCTCGTCCACCAAAAGCAGTTTGCAGGCAGACGTGCCCAAATCGATGCCAATGTACAGCATACTCTCACACTCCTTGTTGATTTCAGTATAAAAGTCGGGACCTGTCCGCGCTTTGTCAAAGCTTGGAATCCCATTAGACAAAGTTACGATTTTGCAAATTTCAGCACTTTGCACAGCCTTTTTTGTACAAAAAACAGGCCCTTTTCAAGAGCCTGTTTTTCAAAGCAGTTTCAGCAGTTCCAGGCTTTTCTCCCGGGTGTAAAAACGCTCCAGCGAGTGAATGCTGTGGTGCAGTTGGGTCTGGTCCTGCACCAGGGGCTGCGCCCGGCGGCAGTACTCCTCGGGCGTGACGCCCAGCCGGTCCCGGAAGGCCTTGGCAAAATAGCGATAGTCGGAAAAACCGGATTCAATGCACACGTCGGTCATGCGGGTGCGGCCCGCATCCATGAGCTTGCAGGCGCAGTGAAAGCGCACGGCGTTCACGTACTGCTGAAAGCTCTGGTTCAGCATCTGATGCACCAGAAAGGACATGTGGTTCAGCGAGCATCCCTCGGCCCGGGCGAAGTCCGCCAGCCGGATGCGGTGCATGTAGTTTTCGTCCACGAAACGGATCAGCCGCTGCATGCGGGCGCTGCGCTTTTCCGCCTGCTCAGCCTCCTGGGCGCTGACCACCTGGCAGGGCATGTTCACAAACAAATCGTGCCACAAAAGGCACACCTGCCCCGCGCAGTACAATTCGTAGAAGGGCGCGCGCTCCAGATACGCCCGGGCCACGTCCCGCAGACGCGTTTTCAGCCCTTCGTACAGAGCCTGGGGCAGATGCTCCCGGGGAAACATGCCCGCAAACCGCACCCGCTCGCAGGCGGGGAAAAAGGGCGCCAGCATGCTGGGCGATGTTTGCAGGCACAAAAAGGTGCAGCCCTCGTCCACTTTGGAAAGTTCGTGAATCTGGCCGGGACAGAAGAGCGCCCAGTCGCCGGGTTCCAGCGTGCGGTCGCCGCCTTCGCTTTTCACCAGCAGCTTTTCCCGCACCACCCAGATCAGTTCCCACTCCGAATGGAGGTGCGGGGTGCGGTAGTCCACCGTGTCAAAAAAGATCTGCATCCCCTCGATCTGCGGATGCCGCACCACTTCCACTTCGCGCATGGCCGTTTCTCCTTCCGCCGTTTGCCTTTATTATACCGCTGCAGCGCGCAGAAAAACAGCCGTATTTTTTATTCCCGGGCGTTTTCCTGCAAAAACGCTTCCACGGCTTCCACGGTCTGGCGCTGCTGCTCTTCGGCAGAAATCTCCCCGGGCAGATCTCCCTTCTGAGGTCCGTAATTTCCGAACTGCGCGTGGTTGCCGCCCTGGATTTCCACAATGTTTTCGGTGTAGTCGATGTGATCTTCCACGCTCTGGTTCAGCGAACCGTAAACCGTCAGGGTCTTTTCGTCCGGGTAATCCCCATAGATGTACGCGCCCAGCAGAATCAGGCCGTCCACCTCATCGGGATGTTTCGCCGCATAGCTGGAAGCCATGGCCCCGCCCATGGAATGCCCCGCCAGATACCAGTGCTCCACGTCCGGGAACTGTTCCATCACATCCCCGGCCGCGTCGGGGTCAAAAATCGCCATGCGGAAGGGCATGTGCACCAGAATGCAGCGCACGCCGGTCTGCCGGATCTGGTCCAGCAGCGGCAGGTAGGCTTCCGCCTCCACTTTGGCACCGGGGTAAAAAATGATGGCCGTGTCCGTGGGATAGGACGGTGACAAAACCGTCAGATCCTCCTGCACCGAGATGCCCGCGCCCTGAGCCATCACTTCCAGCGCCGCGTCCTGGGCCGGGTAGTAGTCGGACACATACCAGAAAAACGCGCCGGCGCACACAGCCAGCAGCACGCCGAACACCTTCAAAGCCTTTTTCAAAACGGCATCCCCTTTGTCAGAATATGCACGGCCAGTGCCGCTGTGAACAGGACCAGAAAGCCCGCGATCATCCCGTCCAGCGCTTTGGAGTATCCTTTGGGAACGATGCCGCCCACGGCGTCCAGCTTTCGGATGATGGGATGCAGCCGCCAGAAATAGGTGGCGATGGACAAAATCATGGCCACCACCGCCCACAGGCGGACCTGCTGGGTGCCGATGGCAAGAATGACCGCCAGCAGAAAAATAAAGATCAATTTGACCCCCGCCACCCAGTTGACCAGGTACGAGGCGAACAGTTTCTGCTCTTCGCTTTCGCTGGTGTGAAAGGCGCGGAACACGCCCACGCCGTTGCCCAGGCGGCTGCCGGGCCAGAAGTAAAGGATCGCCACATTGGCAGACTCCATCAAAATAAAAATCAAAATCGCAACGGATAAAACATCCACGGTACTCTCTCCTTTTCATTCATCGGGGCGCGCCAGCGAGGAAAGAAGCGCAGTCCCCAAAATGACCGCCCCGCCGATTGCCTCCCGAAGGCTGGGGACCTCCCCCAGGAACAGCATGGCAAACAGAATGCCGTACACCGTTTCCATGCCGGAGACAATGCCGGCGGTCTGGGCTTTCACCTTTTTCTGGGCCGCCACGTACAGCGAATGGGCCACCGCTGTGCACACCAGACCCACGCACGCAATGCCGGCCATATTCTGCGGCGTCTGCCAGTTTGGCGTCAGCACAAGCGCCGGCAGCAGCAACACCGCCGCCGTTCCCTGCTCGTACAGGCAGATGGTCCGCGCTTCGTACCGCCCGGCCAAATGCCGGTTGGCCAGCGACATGACCGCATAGGCCAGCGCCGAGAGAAGCCCCCACCAAACACCCTGCGCGGCCGTGTTTTCCGGCGAAAAGGAAGGGGCGGTGATGCCCACGCCCACCAGCAGCGCCCCCGCGCTCAAAAGGCTGCGCAGCCGCAGTTTTTCATGGAAAACAAGGGGTTCCAGAAAGGTGAGGAACAGCGGAAAGGCGGAAAAGGTGATGGTGCCCACAGCCACCGACGAACTTTGAATGGACTGAAAAAAGGTCGTCCAGTGGACAGCCAGAACCGCCCCGGTGGCCACCGCCAGTCCCAGGTCCTTTTTGCTGTCCAGCCGAAGGCTGCTTTTGGTGGCCAGAGAAAACAACAGCAGCGTGACCGAGGAACACACCACCCGGCCGCCGGCAATGACCACCGCCGGCGCATCGATAAAACGGCCCAGAACCGCCGACAAACCGAACAGCATCACTGAAACGTTCAGCAGGAGGAGGCTGTTTGTGCCCCCTGCCCTTTTCCTGTGCGTATTCATGTCAGTGCACTTCGGTTTTGGCGGCGTTTTCCACCACTTTTTGATACGGGCCGATGATGTACTGGTTCATCTGGCCTTTCATCTTTTTCTGCACCGAGGGAATGGAGATCAGCGCCCCCACCAGCTTCATCTGCAGAATGCGCTTTCTCTGCTTTTGGGGAAAATCGTAAATGCCGTGCTGTTTATAGAATTTGTGGTCGGCCTTCATCATGCCCTGCATCACATAGATCAGGTCCCGGAAAATCTTCATGCCGCCCACGCCGTAGAAATTGGCCGGGCGGGACAGCTTCTTTTCCAGCGCGAACACCAGCGAATCGGCCAGCGTACGGATTTCGGCCGTTGTGTCTTGTTCGTCCGTGGCCACACCGCACAGATAGTTGCCTCCCACTTCGCTGCGCCCTTCCACGATCATGCGCAGGTTGCTCTCGCAGGCGTAATCGCCGCTGATCAGGTAGGCGATGGGCGTGCCGTGAGTCACAGTGCGGTGGCCGTTGCAGAACTGCCGGTCGTCGTAGCATTTGAAGCTGGAATGGGTGTAGTGGTCCGCGATGGTAAAGGCGTAGACAAAGGCGTCGGCGCTTTGAATGGTGGTGCGCAGGAACTCGTCAAATCCGTCCTTGTAAACGCATTTTCCGGTGACGGCGCACCCAAAGCAGCCCAGGCACCCGCCGGAAAACGGGAACTCCCGCAGGTTCACCACCCGGCTTTCAAAGGGCAGCGCCGCGCGGAAATCCACGATCATATTGCGCAGATTTTCATCGTCGGCAGCGCAGTTGGTCACAATGACCACGTCTTTTTCTTTGCTTTTGGCCACGGGGTCCAGCACCGGCCGGTACACCGGTTTCTCCCTCCGCACCGGCGCGGCGGGCGGCGTGACCAGCAGCTCGTGCTCACAGGAAAACACCATTTGATCGAAGAAATCCCGCGCCTCTTTCTGGCCCTGTTCAGTCAGCAGGTCGTCCATGTCGGCGGACAGGCCCCGCACCGGCTTCATGCCCAGATCAAAGCAGTTCTCCTCCACGTAACGGTGAGCCGTCACGTCGTAAAAGTGCTTGGAGGTGGTGATCTGGCTGGCGAATTTGCCCGAGAGGTCCACCCCGTCGGCCTTGATGAGCTCGATCAGCCGGTGCAGCTGGTACGGTGCGATGAAGGTGTACACCGGATAGCAGAACAGCACCAGATCCGCCTGTTCCAGCTCTGCGCGCAGAGGCGCGAAGTCCTTTTCATAGCTCTTGACTCTCTGCCCTGCGTGAACCACGGAAAAGGTGTGTTCCGGGTGCAGCGCCTGCAAATACAGGGCCGTGTGCAGGGTGGTGGAATTTTTTCCCTTGGGGCTGGCGTTTAAAACAAGAATGTTCATATCTCTTCCTCCAGTTCACAAAGCAGGCGGCTGTACCAGTTCCGCTCAAACTCGGCGGCGGCAATGCCGTAGTCAATGGTATATCCCTGAAAGCGCAAAATTTCCGGCCAGTCGTTTCCCGGCGGAAGCTGGCTTTTTTCCATGCTGTCAAAGCGGGCCCGAATGGCGCAGAGCACCCGGTGGATTTCGTCCATCTGCGCAATGTACGCCCGCACTGCCTGCACTCTTTCCTGCGGGGATGCCAGCCCCGCGAAAAACAGACGGGACAACTCCATGTTCTTTGCCTTGTCCGCCTGCATGGGCTGGGCAACCCAGGCCGAAAAGGCGGCGCGCCCGGCGTCGGTAATGGAGAAAACTTTTTTGCGCCGGTTTCCCTGCGCCGTCTCCCGGACCGCAATTTTGCCTTCCCGTTGCAGCTTTAAAAGGGCAGTCTGCATACTGCCGGAGCTGTGAGAACAGATCAGCGCCAGATTTTGTTTGATAAACTGCTGCAGCTGGTACCCCGTCTGCGGGGACAGCATCAGAAGCCCCAGAATCAGATATTCCATTGCACATCTCCCAATCTATCTAATAGAGATATAGTACAATCTGCGGGAACGCCTGTCAAGAAAGCAGCAAAAAAGCCAGTCGTTTCCGACTGGCTTTTTTGGGAGGAGGAGGCGCTTCGGCCAAAAGGCAAAATTTCTTCTCACTTATTTTCAGGAACGCCACAGACTTCCTCAAGCGCCAGGACCGCTGTCCACAGCTTGGAAAAGAACGCTTTGTCCCGCGGATACTTTGTAAAACACATTTCTCCGCCCACGGTCCGCAGCAGTTCTTTCGTGCGGCTGCGGCCGATGCGGCTTTCGCACAGGCGCAGCAGCCGAAGGTCCTGCAGGGCTTCCTTGAGCACTTCCCCGCGGATGGACCCCCAGGCGGTGCCGTCCGGGCCCGGATAAACCAGGAACGCATCCCCCGAAGGGAAGGCCTCGCCTGCGTCCGTCACCCGGAAGGGATCGATGTGCCGCACCGAGCGCTGGGAATTGTAGAAATTGAACCCCCAATGTAAAAACCCCTCAAGATCATATTGGTAGAGCAGTGCGCCCATAATGCGGTTTCGGGCGCTGGGCATGGCCATAAAACGGTTGGGCACCGCAACGGCCTGCACCGTGCAGTAATAGGTCCAAAGGCCGGTCACTCCGTGGTCCACAAAGGTCTGAATCTGGTCGTTGCAGACAACCGGCTTTTCCACAATTCCTTCCTGATAGATGTCATAACTGCTGAGCGCGTCGATCACATGGCAGCCCGCCAACAGATCGGCCACGGTAGCTTTCGCGGCGGCGTAGGTGGCCTTCTCCTTGTCGTGGGGTTCATCGGAAATATGGAACCACACGTGGTCAAGGCCTGCCAGATCGTCCAGTTCCTGCTTGAGGGCGGGGAGAAATGCCCGCAGGAACCGGGTGTATTCGCCGCCCACCGCCGGGGTGTGCCAGCCGAAGCGTTTTTCCAGCCCGTTGGAGGTCTGCACCATGATTTTGGGGGCGAATTCCGCACCCCACTGGGTGAACAGATGCGCCACTTCGATCTCGGTGATTCCGTGACTGCGGGCCATGTTTACCCAGCGCCGCAGCCGGTCAAAGCCGAAGCTCCACTGCCCATCTGCAAAGGTCACATCCACCAGCTGCACCGTGGTGCGCTCGCCGCCCCTGGCGGTGTCCAGCGGCGGAGTGAACACCGGGGTCAGCAGCATATTGATGCCGTGCTCTGCGGCGCTGGCCATAAAGTTGTCCAGAATGCGCCAGTGCTCCTCGCTGAACACCGGCACCCGGTAGTAGTCGGCCAGGCAGTCCGCGTGAAACCACTGGGTCTGCAAAAGCGTCTGCGGCGGCAGTGCCTGCTCCAAAATTTGCACTTCCAGAGAAAATGCCGCCAGCGAACGCCCCTCCGGGTCCGCCAGTTCCAGTTCCAATGCGGCCCGGCCCGGCTCCAGCAGCGAGGCGTCCAGCGTCAGCCAAAGACTGCGCCACTGGGCGGGCACCGCTTTGAACGTTTCGTCCCATCCCGCGGGCCGCAGCAGATCCGGCAACAGACCCGGCCGGGTGGTGAGGTAATCCTCGTCCCAAGTGCCGTGGCAGGGATAATCACAGGGCACCAGCTCCACCTGATAAAGGCTCAGCGCCGCTTTGGCCGCCCCGGTACACCGCAGACAAAAAGTGGTGGGCGTTTCTCCGAAATCATCGTTTTGGCAGCTGTAGGCCAGCTGAAAAGACCATCTCTGATTTTTCAAAAGCACAGGCACACCGGGCGCCAGCGCCTGGGGCCGCCGGTCCGGCAGCACTTTTTCTAAGCTGTCGGTGAGAAGAAATTCATAGTTTGTCATGGAACATCTCCTGTTCTGATCGTCCGGTGCAGAAAAGGCAAAAGGGAGATGGCGGGATATGCCCGCCATCCCCCGAAATCGGTTTGCTTATTCGGGATGGCTTTCCAGGAAGGCCAGTGCCTGCGTATGGAAAGCTTCCTGCAGAACGCCGATACCGGCGGCGTCCAGTTTTGCCTTCAGTTTTTCCACATCGCCGGCGGGATCGTCCGTGAAGCCAAGCTGCAGCAGCTTATAGTCGGAGTTGTAGATCTCGCTGACCGCTGCGACTTCGTTCTTCACTTCGGAATCGTCAAACACGAAGGTGATGTAACGTCCGCTGCGGGCGTTCTCTTTCCAGGTCTCGGTCAGTTCCTCGGCATTGGGGATGCCGCCCTCCACCGTGCGCCAGAATTTGTCGTTGCGCACGCCCCAGTTGCAGTTGCTGTCGTAGGCATAGTTCGAACTGTCGGGCAGAGATTTCAGGCCGTGATCGCCCACGGCTTCCCAGTGCACGCCTTCGATGCCGTAGCAGAACAGGTTGTGGCAGGTTTCATCGTTGCGCAGATAATCCAGTGCCATCAGAGCGCGCTCGGGATTCTTGGATTTGGAGAAAATGCTCATGCCGTTGGCCAGGTAGGACTGAATGGTGGCGGGGGCGCCGTTCATGGCGTCAAACACACGCACATCCCACTCGGGGTGCTCGGCCTGCAGGGTGGCATACAGACTCTTGGCGGTGTTGATGTTCATCACGGCCAGAGCAGATTTGCCCGCCTGGAAGCTCTCGGTGTTGTTCTGGGTGTTGACAACGGCGTTGCGGCTCCAGAAACCGCGGTCGCGCCAGTCTTTCACAGTGTTCAGGGTGTTCATGAAAACGTCCGCGTCCAGGGTGCTCATCACGGTGGCTTCGGGATCGTTCTCCTGCAAACAGGTCAGCAGGTTGACCGGCGGCAGCACGGCATAATTGCCGTCTTCTCTGGCGTAGGACTCCACGTTCCACAGAAGGTCAAACACAAACTGACGGTCGTAATCGGAACCCACGTCCAGCGGAATCATAGAGGGTTCGTTGTCCACGATGGCCTGCATGTACTGCTCGGCGCCTTCAAAGGTGTCCAGAGACTCGATGCCGTATTTGTCCATCAGATCGCCCCGGGCCATCCAGACATAGGCGGTCAGTTCCTGATAGTTCATGGGCAGCATGTAGACCTTGCCGTCCACCTTTGCCTGCTCCCAGGCTTCGGGATACATGCTTTCCGCCGTCATGGGCGCATAGGTCTCCAGCGCCTCAGGCGTAATTTCCCAGAAGCCCTGTTTGCTGGCCTGGGCATTGTAGAAGCACCAGTCCGCGGTAAAGATCATATCCCAATCTTCGCCGGAAGCAAAAATCAGAGGATATTTCTGCTCGTACTCGCTCCAGCTCATGTACTTCACATCGATGGTGGCGTTGATTTCCTCTTTCAGGCGTTCGTTGATTTTTTCAAACACCTTGTCGTTGTCCACCGGACGGTCGCCGATGAGATACATGGTCAGGGTCACTTCTTCCGAAATATCCGGGCCGGATGTACCGGAACCGGACGCACCGGACGCCGGGGCTGTGGAACTGGATGCAGTTGTTCCTCCGCAGCCGGCCAATGCACTCACTACCAGCACCAGGGCCAGAACGAGCACCAACAATTTCGCTGTCTTTTTCATGCTTTTTCCTCCTTATTGTCTGTATACTCACTGCGCGGGGCGCAGTTCCTTCCGTCAGCCTTTCACAGCGCCAATGGTGACGCCTTTGACAAAGTACTTCTGTAAAAACGGATACAAAAGAATGATGGGGCCCGTGGCCACCACGGTCATGGCCAGCTTCATGGGTTCGCTGGGCACTTCGCTCATGGGCAGACCGCTGCGGGCAGCAGCCGCCGCAATGGCCTGAGACTTGGTGAGGATGTTGTTCAGATAATATTGCAGCGGGTACAGATCGCTGCGCCCTTCGTCCAGGAACAGCATGGCGTCGTACCAGTCGTTCCAGTAATTCAGGGCAATGAACAGACCCACCGTGGCAAGACCCGCTTTGCACAGGGGCATGGCCACCCGAAGGTAGATGGTGAAATCCCCCGCGCCGTCCAGCCGGGCGGATTCGTACAGCGCCTCCGGAATGCCCGCCATGTAGCTTTTCAAAATCAGCAGATAGGTTACGTTGATCAGAATGGGCATGATCAGCGCAATCAGACTGTTGTGGAAATGCAGATACTTGGTGTTGAAGATGTACCAGGGCACCAGGCCGCCGCCGAAAATAGAAGTAAAATAGAAGAAGAACGAAACCTGATACCGATACCGGAAGGTGTTGCTGGCCAGCACGTAGGCCGCCATGCTGGTGAAGAACAACCCCAAAAAGGTACCGACCACCGTGACGAAAATGGTCACTCCGTAGGCGCGCAGCAGATCTTCGGGAATCTTGAACAGGGTCTTATAGGCATCCAGCGAAAAAGTTTCGGGGATCAGCTGATAGCCGTGGGTCAGGATGGACGTCTGGTCCGAAAACGAGCCGCTGAGCACCAGAAGAAACGGAAGCAGACAGCACACAGAAAGCACCGTCAGCACCACCACCGAAATCACGTCGAAGATGACGCGATCCCGCCCGATGGGTTTCTTGCCGATTTTGGTCTTGCCGGCCATAAGGCTGCCTCCTTTCAAAACAATGCGTAATCGGGCTCTACCTTTTTCACCAGTTTGTTGGCAAGCAGCACCAGCAGGAAGGAGAACGTGGACTGGTACAGTCCCGCGGCACTGGTCATGCCGAACTCCTGCAGCTGCAGCAGCGAGCGTGTGACATAGGTATCGATTACGTCGGTCACTTCCAGCACCATGGGGTTGTTGCCGGTGACCTGCCAGAACATCTGGAAATCGCCTTTCATGATGGTGCCGATGGCCAGCAGGAACAGAATGACCACCGTGGGCCGGATGCCCGGCAGGGTGATGTGGCGAATCTTCTGCCACATGTTCGCGCCGTCCAGATCGGCCGCTTCATACAGCTGGCCATCGATGTTCATAATGCTGGCCAGGTACATCACCGTACCATAGCCCACATTCTTAAAGGCGCTCACGCCGATGAGAATGAAGGGCCAGACCGCCTCGTTGGAGTAAATGTCCACCGGGTCGAGCCCCAGCGAGCGCAGGAAGGTGTTCACCGCACCAAACTCAAAGTTGAACATGTTGTAGATGAACGCTCCGACCACGACCCAGGAGATGAAGTACGGAAAAAACATCACCGACTGGGTGATCCGCTTGAACCACTTGCCCGCCAGCTCCGAAAGAAGAATGGCGCAGGTGATCTGCAAAAGGGTGTTCACCAGCAGGAACGCCAGATTGTACAGAATGGTGTTCCGCGTGACGCTCCACGCCTTGCCCGACTGGAAGAAGTATTCAAAATTCTTGAACCCCACCCAGGGGCTGCCGAAAATTCCGTCGTGATAGTTGTACTCTTTGAACGCCAGCACAATTCCGCCCATGGGAATGTAGCACATCAGGATCACCACAATGGCCGCCGGAAGCAGCATCAGCCATTTGATCCGGTTCTCTTTCAAATCCTGGAGAAAAGGATGTTTGCTCCGTTTCATCGCCCCAGCCTCCTTGCGCTGTGTTTTTCTCCACTCCCATCGTATCAGACCCGCCCGTTCAAAACAACGGGAGCCGATTATGATAGGTGGGAAAAATTATGGTCTTTGAGCAAAATTTTATTTTTTGCATCAAAATCCATTGAATCGTTGGAAAATTCAGTCTATATTATAGTAAGAATCAACAAAAAGGGGGATCCGTCATGCATTTTTCGGTGCTTGTGGTGGACGACGAAAAGATGCCCCGGGAAGTTTTGCGCAGTTACATCCCCTGAGAGAAATTGCGTGTAGACCGGGTGGACGAGGCCGAAGACGGCGCCCAGGCGCTGGAGATGGCACGTCTGCACCGGCCGGACATTGTCATCAGCGATGTAAAAATGCCCCGCATGAACGGTCTGGAACTGGCGGGCGCCGTGCGGGAACTGTACCCTGACTGCCAGTTCATCTTTCTCAGCGGCTACACGGACAAGGAATATCTCAAAGGCGCCATCAAACTGCGGGCTGCCAGCTACGTGGAAAAGCCCATTGACCTGGAGGAGCTGACTTCGGTTCTGGAAGAAGTGACGGCGGAACTGGAAAAGAAAACCCCGCCGGATCCGCAGCTGTTGTTTTACCGCGGGGAGAACGGCGATCTTTCCCAGCCCGGCAACGGGCGGGTATATGTTTATGAAAAAGCCGTTTTCGCCGCTTTGGGCAATTTGATTCGCCACAAGCGCCGTTCAGAGGCAATGGATCTCACTGCCCGCATTTACCGGGAGCTCCGCCAGTGCGAAGGAACCCCGCCGGAAGTGGTCCGCAACATCTACTGTCAGATCGTGTTCGCACTGCTGGCCGCAGCGGAGAGCCGGAACATCACCGCCGTGACCGAGCAGGGAAACTATCTTCTCTACACAGCGGCCAAGCAGCCCACGCTGTGGCTGCTGTGGCAGGCCCTCACCGAAGCGATGCAAACCTATTTTCAGGCGATGGAAAGCAACGCGCAGGACCTGGTCACCCGGGTGGACGAATATCTGACAGCGCACTTTTCCGACAGCGAACTCACCGTGCAGACCATGGCTTCGGACCTGGGGTTTGTGCACACCTATCTTTGCAGCGCCTATAAAAAGAACAGCGGCCGCACCGTCAATCAGAAGCTGACCCAGCTGCGCATGGAGCAGGCCAAAAAACTGCTGGCGGACCCCACCCGTAAACTTTACGAGGTAGCGCATGAAATCGGCTATCAGGACGGAAAATATTTTGTAAAACTATTCACCAAGGAAGTGGGCATTTCGCCCCGCCTTTACCGGGAGAATCTTTGCTGCCATGAAGAATAAACTGCGCGCCCTTTGGCGCAGCCTTCTGCTGGACATAAGCCTTCGGGGAAAACTGCTGTGCATCTTTTTTCTGTTGCTGGTGCTTCCCTTGGGAGCCTTCACCCTCTACGCCTTTCACCGCACCAACACGGTCATTGAAGAGCAAACCTTTTCCTCCTCACAGAAGGCCTTTGAAGACACGCACACCGCTGTGGACGATCTGTTCCGCCGCCTGACGCAGGTGACCGATATTCTGACCATGGACCCCACGCTCTATGCCCTGGCGTCCGGGAATGCGGAAACCACCAGTTACATACAGCGCCTGGATGACCGGAACCGAATTTCCACTACGTTTGACTACCTGCGTTCCATGTCCGGGGTGGACCGCATCCGCTTATACGTGAACAGCGACTATCTGTACACCAATTCCACAGACATTGTCTCTCTGCAGTCGGTGGCAGACAGCCGCTGGTTCGAATCTTTTCAAAATGGAAACGTGGCCTGCTGGTTCGGCCCCGCGGACTTTTCCGACCAGCCCGAACAGGAACAGCAGTGGTACTCACTGATGCGTCTCATCTACGACCCCAGCTCCGTGCAGAAACCCCTGGCCATTCTGCGGGTGGACATTGCCGCCGACCGGGTGGACGCGGCCGTGAGCCGAAGCACCATCACCCAAAACGGAACCGTGCTTTTGCTGAACGACCGTCAGGTGCTCACCGCTTCTTCTCCGGACAAAGCACAGGAACTCAGCGGTTCTCTGCCGGCGGAAAGCGCAGCCGGATGGACGGAAGTGGACACCTCGCTGGGCCATTTCTACATTCAATCCATAACGCTGGAAGACTGCGGCTGGACGCTGGCCGCCGCTTTGCCGGAAGACGATATTTTCCGCACCAGCCGGGAACTGTGGCTGGAAATGCTGGTGGTGGTGCTTTTGCTGGCGGGTGTGGCGTACTTTCTTGCGTACCGGCTCAGCCATTCCATTGCGCGCCGGCTTTACCGTCTCAACGATACCATGCACGCCGTAGAGCACGGCGACGTCTCCGCCCGAGTGGAACCCCAGGGCCGGGACGAGATCGGCCAGCTGATGTGCAGCTTCAGCAACATGATGACCCGCATCGACACGCTGATGGACGAAAAGTTGGAGCAGGGCCAGCAGATCAAAGCGCTGGAGCTGAAGGCACTTCAGGCTCAGATCAACCCTCATTTCCTGTACAATTCGCTGGACCTCATCAACTGTACAGCCATCGCTTACAACGTGCCCAAAATCAGCCGCATGGTCAATGCACTGGCCCGGTTTTACCGGCTGTCACTCAGCCGCGGCCGGGAAGTCATCCCTCTGGCGGACGAACTCAAGCATGCCCGGCTCTATGTGGAAATTCAGAACATGCGTTTTGAGGATCGGGTGCAGGTGGAATGGAACATCGAACCCGGAACCGAGCAGTGCTCCATCATCAAAATCGTGCTGCAGCCCATCATCGAAAATGCGATAATCCACGGCATTTTCGAGCGGGAGGACAAAACCGGCTGTCTGCGCATTGCTGCAAACCGGCAGCAGGACGATTTGATCATCACCGTGGAAGACAATGGCGTGGGCATGGATCAGGCCACCCGGGAAGCAAACTTTTCAGCGGACGCCTCCAGCGCCAACACCAAAGGCGGTTACGGGGTGCGCAACATCAACGAACGTCTGCACTTGGCCTATGGACCGGAATACGGCCTTTTCTGCGAAAGCGAAATCGGCCGCGGCACCCGCGTGACAATTCGCATTCCGGCGCAGTCGTGCACTTTTGAGAACTGAAATAAGCGCATCCAGATTGGCAATGTTTCTTTTCATTTTTGTGTCCCGTGAATAGAACAAAATCGTTGTTTTTATATCTCATAAACCGAAAAAGCCACTGCCTGTTTTTTCATCGGCAGTGGCTTTTTTAGGTACAAATCATCTGCTGTTTCTGGCAGTTGATCGTTTCCAGATTTCCACCGATCACACCACAGGAAATGATATTCTTTCGCTCCCGAAACACGCAGCAAAATTTCAAAAAGCATCCTCACAAATACAAACCACAGGCTGATCCAATAACAAAAAAACCACTATCCATTTGGATAGTGGTTCATTTGGTGCACCTCCAGGGACTCGAACCCTGGGCCCGCTGATTAAGAGTCAGCTGCTCTACCAACTGAGCTAGAGGTGCATACAATTGAGAAAAGAGCCGGCACCTACCTATTTTTCCAGGTCGTCTCCAACCAAGTATCTTC
>ERZ894220.537-NODE-537-length-26611-cov-9.15191_pt1 | contig 26611 bp, 23 predicted proteins | sample MGYA00380292_ERZ894220 | MGnify/ENA primary metagenome ERZ894220 (study PRJEB32331, sample SAMN06328446) | human gut metagenome | biome: human gut microbiome; feature: stool | host: Homo sapiens | collected 2014-12-05 ... | reverse complement strand
GATTAAAGTGTGGTGAGAAGTTTGGCTAAAGTTAAATCTATATTTATTTGTGAAAATTGTGGCTATGAATCGCCAAAATGGCTAGGAAAATGTCCAGACTGTAATAACTGGAATACCTTTGAAGAAAGCCTAGTTGAAAAGAAGAATAGTGTAGCAGCTGTTGCTAAAAAGGTATCGCTAACTATGAAACCTGTAAAAAAATTATCAGATATTACTTCTAGCAAAAGTGACAGGATTATAACAGGAATTAATGAATTTGATAGAGTTATGGGAGGCGGTATAGTTAAAGATTCCATAACAATTATTACTGCTAGGCCAGGAGCAGGAAAGAGTACATTGTTATTGCAAGTAGCACATAGCATAGCGCATAAGGGCCATAAGGTTGTTTATGCATCAGGAGAAGAAAGTGATAGTCAAATTAAAAATAGGGCAGATAGAATATTAAATAATATAAGTGATAATATATGGGTTCTGCAGGAAACAAGCATGGATAATGTGGTGCATGCTACTAGGGATATTGATCCTGATTTGATTATAATAGATAGTATACAAACCTTTACTATGGAAAATGCACTTCCAGCCAGAGCAGGATCACCTACTCAGACTATGGAATGTGCCAATGAATTATTAAGATTGGCTAAGGATGATAAAAGACCAAGGGCAGTAATAATAGTAGGTCAGATGACTAAAGCTGATGAACTAGCAGGACTTAGAGCTTTAGAGCATTTAGTTGATACTGTTTTAATTATAGAAGCAAACAGTGATGAGGAGCTAAGAGGATTAATAAGCTCTAAAAATAGGTTTGGTAGCACAGGTGAAACTGGCTTTTTCCAAATGACAGAAAAGGGAATGGAATCTATCGATAATCCATCAGAGTATTTTATGACAAAGAGAGATGATGGAGATTTAGTTTCAGGAAGTACTTTAACTGTTGTTAAAGAAGGTTCAAGGGCAATAATAATGGAAGTAGAAAGTCTTGTTTCAAAGACATTTACTCCATATCCAACAAGGATAGCAGAAACATTAGGTAAGGATAAATTAAATACTTTAATTTCTATTTTAGAGATAAGAGGTGGAATTAATTTATATGATAAAAATGTAATTATAAAGACCACTGGCGGAATGCGAGTTAAGGAACCAGGAGTTAATTTAGCTGTAATTATGAGTATAGTTTCATCGGTGAAAAATAAAGGAATACCTACAGATGTAGCATTTATTGCAGATGTAGGTCTGACAGGTGAATTAAAAAAAGTACCTTCATTAGAGGGAAGAATAAAAGAGCTTGCTAGAATGGGATTCAGAAAGGTTTATGTAGCAAAGGATTCTTTTGCAAAGGGCTTTAAAATTGAAGGAATTGATATAATTTCATTAAAAACTTTAAATGATGTTATAATAAATGTATATAGATAATTTAAAAAATCACAATAAATTAGTGTAGAAACATAAAAATGGAAGATAGAAATTACTTAGAAGTGCGGCTTTAGAAGTTATTATAGTAATTAGGTGATTATATGAGGATTAAGGATGATAGTAAGATAAAAAATATTTTAAAAATAGTTAGCCCTGGCACTAATTTAAGAGAAGGGCTAGAAAATATTTTGAGAGCAAAGACCGGAGGATTAATAGTTCTTAGTGATAATGAAGAAGTAATGAAGCTTGTAGATGGAGGATTCTATATAAATTCAGAATATAGTCCTGCATACATATATGAATTAGCTAAAATGGATGGAGCAATAGTTATTAGTGAAGACTTAAAAAGGATAGTATGTGCTAATACACAGTTACTGCCAGATCCATCAGTAAGTACTTTTGAAACAGGAACAAGACATAGAACGGCACAGAGAATAGCAAAGCAGACAGATGCAATAGTCATAGCTATATCTCAAAGAAGAAATTTAATAACTATTTATAAAAAAGATATAAAGTATGTATTACAGGAAAGTAGTGTTATATTGGAAAGAGCTAACCAAGCAATACAGACTTTAGAAAAGTACGTAAATGTATTAGAAAGAGTAATAAATAATTTAAATATATTGGAATTTCAAGACTTAACTACAGTTTTTGATGTGGTAACGGCTATACAGAGGACAGAAATGGTCATGAGGATAGTAGAAGAAATAAAGAGATATATCTTAGAGCTTGGTAATGATGGAAGACTGATATCTATGCAGCTTAATGAGCTTATAAGATACATTGAACGTGATGGTATACTACTTATTAGAGACTATTGCAAAGAAGATAGTGATTATAATGAAATATACAAGGAAATACAAAAGCTTAATTCTGATGAATTAGTAGACTTAGATGCCATAGCAAAACTTTTAGGATATACAGGATGTGTATTAGTAGATACTCTTACTTCTCCAAAAGGATATAGATTATTATTTAAAATACCAAGGATACCTACTAATGTAATTGAAAACTTGATAAAGCATTTTGGGCAATTGAAAAATGTATTAGAAGCGTCTAGTGAAGATTTAGATCAAGTTGAAGGAATTGGTGAAGCACGTGCTGCAGCAATAAAAAATGGTTTAAAGAGAATCAAGGAACAAGTAAATTTAAAAAAAGAACTTTAGTAATTTTATAGAATATAAGAGTCTATAATTGGTGACAATATAAAAGCAGGTATGTAGTTATACCTGCTTTTAGTACATTATCTAAATGTAAATTTACCTAAAGTATCTAATTTGGAGGTTTCATTTATTAATACATCATAAAGATTTATATCTAATATATTGCATAGTGATACTAGATAAAATAAGCTAGTTCCTATTTGATTTTCAATTACTTCACGACAATTATCACAAAGTTTTCCGTTTAAATGAGTTGAGAAAGATTTTGATAATTCATCAAGAGAAGTATCAGTATTATCGAATTCTTGTTTGGAGGCATTTATATTAATGCAACCACAATTAGTAATAGCTTTTGCCACAGATCTATTAACTTTAGAGCAGCTTTCAGTATATTTAGTTAAAACATCTAAAATGCTTTTATGTCTTATTAGAGAAGTACTAACGTCATTTTGAAATGTATCAAATATTATATCCTTCATTTTGAATCAGCTCCTTAAATAGAGTTTAGTATAAGAAAATTTCCTAAGGAAATAAATTTGTTAATATAACCCTTGGGCGAATTGGTTAATATAATAATAAACAACCTGGCCATTCATTAATAGGGGGTATAGAAAAATAATTATTGATTTTAGCAGTAAGTGTTCTGTGATATAATTAAATGGTTATTTATGGATAACTAATAGATGAAATTTAATATATATATTATAATGGGAGGTGAAAATGTGCTGAAAAAAATTGTGAAATTCATTAGTTCAATTATGGGGATAGCAGTGGGATATATTATTGGAAAAGTGCTTATTACACTGGGCATAAAACAGGGAATAAAATTATTTATAGAGCCTCTATACACGAGTTTAATTTTACTTATTGTAATCTTAATTTTTGCAATTATTTTTTATTTTTTATCATCATTTATTTATAAAGGAATTATAGCTATAATAGATGGATTTGAAATGAATATTCAAAAGCTTACAGTGACAGAATTTCTTTTTGGAACACTAGGGCTTTTAGTAGGACTTGTATTTGCAACTCTTATAGGAGTACCCATATCAAAAATTCATTTTGTAATAGGCCCTATCTTATTTATCTTAATAGATTTAATTGGAGCTTTGGTAGGAATAAAGATATTTATTAAGCGAAAAGAAGATATATTAAATTTACTTACTTCTATAAAGAAGAATGGACTAAGGGATAAGAAGAATAAGCATAGTGAAAAGATATGTCCTAAAGTATTGGATACATCAGTAATCATTGATGGAAGAATATTTGATATATGCCAAACTGGTTTTGTGGAAGGTCCTTTAGTAATTCCATGTTTTGTGTTAAATGAACTTAGGCATATTTCTGATTCTGCTGATGGTCTTAAGAGAAATAGAGGAAGAAGAGGTCTTGATATATTAAATAAAATACAAAAAGAACTTTCTATAGAAACTCAGATATATGAAGAGGACTTTCCGGAAATTGCGGAAGTTGATGCAAAGCTTTTAAAGTTAGCACAGATTTTAAGTGGAAAAGTAGTGACTAATGATTTTAATTTGAATAAAGTTGCAGAATTCCAAGGAGTGCCAGTACTTAATATTAATGAGTTAGCCAATGCCATAAAACCAGTACTTCTTCCAGGAGAAGAAATGAAAGTGATGGTGATGAAAGATGGTAAGGAATCATCGCAAGGAATAGCATATTTAGATGATGGAACCATGATTGTTGTAGAAGGTGGCAGAAAGTTTATAAATGAGGAGATAATAGTAGTTGTTACATCTGTATTACAGACAGCTGCTGGCAGGATGATATTTGCAAAACCAAAGGAAAGTTAAAAGGAGTTTTAGATGATAAGTGCTATTGTTTTAGCAGGTGGAAGAGGTAAGAGAATGAATTACCATAAAAGCAAGCAATTTATTGAAATAAAGGGAAAGCCAGTGCTTGCATATACACTTGAGAAATTTATTGATAATAAAAGTATAGATGAAGTAATATTAGTACTTCCAGAAGATGAAGTGGATTATTGCCAAAAGGAAGTGTTGCAAAAATACTGTTTAAAGGTAGATAGGATAGTATTTGGTGGGAAAGAGAGGCAAGATTCAGTATTCAATGCACTAGAAGCTATGGAAAAAGCAGATATAGTATTAATACATGATGGTGCAAGACCTTTTATAAGTGAGAGAATTATTGATGAAGGCATAAAATATGCTAAAGCATATGGTGCATCTGCACCAGGAGTAATCCCCAAAGATACTATAAAGATAAAAAACAATGATAATTTATCGGTAGATACACCAGATAGAAATACATTAGTTGCAGTGCAAACGCCTCAATGTTTTAAATATGATGAAATTTATCAGTGTCATAAAAAAGTTAAGAAGGAAAATATAGCAGTAACAGATGATACTTCAGTGGTGGAAATGTATGGGCATAAAGTATATTTATATGAAGGTGATTATATCAATATAAAAATAACTACCCCAGAAGATTTAATTTTAGCAGAGAGGCTTATATAGGTTATTGACAGGATTTTTGCAAAATTATATAATGAATAAATCAAAAAAATATATTATAAAGCAAGGAAGAAGAATAGTAAAAATCGCCTTTCAGAGAGAAAATCCTAGGCTGTAAGATTTTCAAGAGATTTTGAACCAGCTTCAGAGTTATAGCAAAACTATCGGTTTAACACCGTTATCATTATAAGAGCACAAATTTAGGTGGTACCGCGACTATAAGTTCGCCCTAATTATATTAGGGTGAACTTTTTATTTATAAATTATTAATGATGGATGATGATAAAAGGATAAAGAGTATTTCAAAGCCATCATATATATAACATTGACTTATATAACAGGAGGAAAATACTATGAAAATGTCAAATATGTTAGTTTCAACATTAAGAGAAATTCCAGCAGAAGCAGAAATAGATAGCCATAAGCTAATGCTTAGAGCAGGGTTGATCAGAAAGATGGCTGCAGGAATTTATAACTATATGCCATTAGGATTAAAGGCTTTAAAAAATGTAGAAGAAATAGTAAGAGAAGAAATGAATGCGGCAGGAGCACAAGAATTTTTAGCTTCAGCAATGCTTCCAGCTGAATTATGGCAAGAATCAGGAAGATGGGATGTTTACGGAGCAGAAATGTTCAGATTAAAAGATAGAAATAATAGAGACTATTGTCTTGGACCAACACATGAAGAAGTATTCACTGATATAGCCAGAACAGAAATAAAATCCTATAAACAACTTCCAGTAAACCTTTATCAAATACAAACTAAATATAGAGATGAAAGAAGACCTAGATTTGGTGTTATGAGATCAAGAGAATTTGTTATGAAGGATGCATATAGCTTTGATAAGGATCAAGCTGGATTAGATGCTTCATATGATAAGATGCATGCAGCATATATTAATATATTTAACAGATGTGGTATAGATGCAAAATGTGTTGAAGCAGATTCAGGTGCAATAGGTGGATCAAATTCAGCTGAATTTATGGTTAGATCAGAAGTTGGAGAAGATGATGTAGTATTCTGCACATGTTGTGATTATGCTGCTAATATAGAAAAAGCTCCTTCAACAGTAGAAGTTGTTGAAGTAGAGGAGTTAAAAGAAATTATTAAGACAGAAACACCAAATGCTAGAACTATTGAAGAATTAGTTAAATTCTTTAACACAACTGAAAAGAAATTTGCTAAGACATTAATATATAATGCAGATGGCAGAATAGTTGCTGTAATGGTAAGAGGGGATAGAGAAGTTAATGAAGTTAAAGTATCTAATGCTTTAGGTGGAGTAATAAACTTAGATATGGCTTCAGCAGAAGAAGTATTTGCAGCAACAAATGCACAAATAGGGTTTGCAGGACCAATAGGTATAAAAGTTGATGAATTATTAGTAGATGAAGAAGTAAGTAAGATGTATAACTTCATAGTTGGAGCTAACGAAACAGCATATCATATAGAAAATGTTAATTACGGCAGAGACTTTACAGGAACTGTTGGTGATTTTAGAAATATAACAGCTGGAGAGAAATGCCCAGAATGTGGTGGAGAAGTTACTATTTCAAGAGGAACAGAAGTAGGGCATATATTTAAATTAGGAACTAAGTATTCTGAAGCTATGAATGCAACATTTATTGATGAAAATGGTAAGGAAAAACCATTTATAATGGGATGCTATGGAATAGGTGTAACAAGAACTTTAGCTTCAATTGTAGAACAACATCATGATGAAAATGGGATTATATGGCCTTTATCAGTAGCACCATACCATATTTCAGTAATACCAGTAAATATTAAAGATGAGGCACAAATGGAAATAGCTAATAAGTTATATGAAGAATTAAGAGCTATTGGTGTTGATGCTTTATTAGACGATAGAAATGAAAGAGCGGGAGTTAAATTCAAGGATTCTGAACTTATTGGAGTTCCAATGAGAGTTACAGTTGGTAAAAAGATTACTGATGGTGAGGTTGAATTTAAGTTAAGAGATGGAGAGATGGAAACAATAAAAATAGAAGAAGTTGTTTCAAGAGTAAGAGATGAGTTCCAAAATAATAATATAAAATTATAAAATCTAAAGGGAGTATGTCTAATGAGAATTTTTAATACTTTAACGAGAAGTAAAGAAGAATTTGTACCATTAAATCCAAGTAAAATTAAGATGTATGTTTGTGGACCTACAGTATATAACTTCTTTCATGTTGGAAATGCAAGGACATTCATTATATTTGATACAGTAAGAAGATATTTTGAATATAGAGGGTATGAAGTTGAATTTATACAAAACTTTACAGATATAGATGATAAGATGATAAAGAAAGCTAATGAAGATAATACTACTGTTAAAGAAGTAGGAGATAAGTATATAGCTGAATATTATCAAGATGCTGATGGATTAAATATAGAAAGAGCAACATGCAATCCAAGAGCTACAGAATTTATTGATGATATAATTGAATTTGTATCTGGACTTATAGAGAAAGGATTTGCTTATGAAGTAAATGGTGATGTTTATTTCAGAACTAAGAAGTTTGAAGGTTATGGTAAACTTATAAAGCAAAATTTAGAAGATTTACAAGCTGGTGCTAGAATAAATGTTGATGAAAGAAAAGAAGATCCAATGGATTTTGCTATTTGGAAAGCTCAAAAACCAGGTGAGCCAGCTTGGGAAAGTCCATGGGGACCAGGAAGACCAGGATGGCATATAGAATGTTCATGTATGGCTAAAAAGTTGTTAGGAGAAACTATTGATATACATGCTGGTGGAATGGATTTAGCGTTCCCACATCATGAGAATGAAATAGCACAAAGTGAAGCTTTAACAGGAAAGCCTTTTGCTAAGTATTGGATGCATTCAGCATATTTAAACGTAAATAATCAAAAAATGTCTAAGTCTTTAAATAACTTCTTAACAGCTAGAGATGCTCTAAAGGCTTATGATGGAGATGTTATTAGATTCTTAATGCTTTCAGCACATTATAGAGTACAGTTAAATTTCAGCACTGAATTATTAGATTCAGCAAAAGCTTCAGTGGAAAGATTATATAATGCAATAGATAATTTAGAAAATTTAATTAATGAAGTAACTACTGAAAAGATGACAGAAGAAGAAGTTAAATATCTTGAGAAATTAAATGAATATAAAGAAAGATATATTGAAAAGATGGATGATGACTTCAATACAGCTGATGCAATTACAGTATTATTTGATTTAGTTAGAGATTACAATACTAATATAACAATAGATTCATCAAAAGAATTATGTGAAAAGGCATTAGAATTAATAAGAAGCTTAGGAGCACCTTTAGGAATGCTTCAAAAGCAAACAAAAAAAGAAAGTTTAGAAGATGAAATAGAACGTTTAATTGAACAAAGACAAGAAGCAAGAAAGAATAGGGATTTTGCTTTAGCTGATAAAATAAGAGATGATTTAAAAGCCAGAGGAATTGTTTTAATAGACACACCACAAGGCGTGAGATGGAAAAAAGAAAATTAAAAAAAGGGAGCTGTCATTTTTGACAGCTTCAATGTTATAAGTTAATAAAAAATAGAGAGTGGTGAAGTAAGTGCTTCAAGATTATAGAGAAAAAGAATTTAGTGCTAAGGATGCAAAATTATTAAATCCATTACAGTTAGCACTTATAGGTGATGCAGTATATGAACTGTACATAAGAAATTATATATTAGCCAACAATATAAGTTTATCAGCGCATAAAATACATGTTAAAGCTATAGGATATGTAAAAGCAAAGAATCAATCAGCTATAATGCATTCATTAGAAGAGGAGCTTACAGAAGAAGAAAGCTATATTTTCAAGAGAGGCAGAAATGCCAAGTCAGCAACAGTGCCTAAGAATGCTGATGTAAGAGATTATAGAATGGCAACAGGCTTTGAAGCATTGGTAGGATATCTGCATTTAATAGGAGATTATGAAAGATTAAATTATATATTAAGTAAAGCTGTAACAATAGACATAAGCAAATAGTAAGGAGTTTTTTTATATGACAAAGAGAGAAAATCCAAAAAGAAGAGAAAATGTAGAAAAGAAGAAAAACAGAAGAGAAACGTCAAGAACTGAATATGTATCTAAAGGAAATAGAGTAAATACTCAAGGATATGGGGATAACGAAGTTGTAAATGAAGATTTGGTTCTAGGAAGAAATGCTGTAATTGAAGCATTGAAAGGTGATAGAACTGTTGAAGCTCTATATGTGAGCAAAGGAGATTTGGAAGGCTCTGCTAAAGTAGCCTTAGCTTTAGCTAAAGAAAAGAATATTGTTGTTAAGGAAGTTGATAGAAGAAAACTAGATTCTATGAGTGGTGGGTTAGTTCACCAAGGACTTATTGCCAGAGTGACTCCATTTAAATATTCAGAAGTAGAACATATTTTAGCATATGCTGAAAAGAAAAATGAACAACCATTTATTATCATACTTGATGAAATTGAAGATCCACATAATCTTGGTTCAATTATAAGAACAGCGGAATTATGTGGTGTTCATGGAATAATAATTCCAAAGAGAAGAAATGTTGGAGTTACATCTACAGTTTATAAATGTTCAGCAGGAGCAGTTGAACATATGAGAATAGCAAAGGTAACAAATGTTAATGCAACTATTGATACTCTAAAAGAAAAAGGAATATGGATATATGGAGCAGATATCGAAGGAAAAGATTATAGCTATAATGTGGATTTTGGAGGACCTTGTGCTATAGTAATTGGTAGCGAAGGTAAAGGGATATCTAATTTAACTTTGAAAAAATGTGATGTTCTTGTAAAAATACCTATGATTGGGAAAATTAACTCTTTAAATGCATCAGTTGCAGGTGGTATAATGATGTACGAGGTATTAAAAGGAAGAATAACAAAGTAATTGTTATTAATATACGAGGTTTAAAGTGAGATTTGTATTTGTTGATGGGTACAATGTTGTAAACAGTTGGGACATCCTAAAAAAAGAAAAAAGCATTAGTTTAGAAAGCGCAAGACAAAAGTTGATAGATATTTTAGATAATTATGGTGCTATTAATGGATGTAAAGTAATATTAGTTTTTGATGGGTACAAGGTAGCAGGCAATAGGGAAAGTAAATATGAATATAACAAGAACCTTGTGGTTATATTTACTAAGGATGGAGTAACTGCAGATGCATATATTGAAAAGGAAGTAAATCATATTGGAAGAAAATATGAGGTGCATGTTGTGACATCTGATTCTTTAGAGCAACAAACAATATTCCAAAGAGGTGCAGTAAGAATTTCAAGTATAGAATTTTATAATTTGGTTTTTAAGACCAATGAAGATATTAAACATAATTCTAAGAAAGTAAATTCAAGTGATAAGAATATCCTTCTAGACAATATAGATGATGATGTTTTGAAAAAATTAGAAGCAATGAGAAGAAGTTAAAGGGTTTGAGAATTATACTGTAAATAGGAGGTCATATGTGTAGCAAAGAAGTTTCAAACGATCTACTTATGGATGAAGATGAAATTGAAAGGAGTATAGTGATAGATGCTAAAAATGGGGATGTAAGAGCTCAAGAATACATAATTTCAAAGTATGAAAGCTTTGTTAAGGCCAAGACCAAGTCATATTTTTTAATAGGAGCCGATAAGGAAGATATCTACCAAGAAGGAATGATTGGATTATATAAGGCTATAAGGGATATTAACTTTGAAAAGGCTACAACTTTTAAAGCTTTTGCAGAACTATGTGTAACAAGGCAGATTATAACGGCAATAAAGACTGCAACTAGACAGAAGCATATACCGTTAAATACTTATGTTTCATTAAATAAACCAGTATCGGATGATGAATCAGATAGAACATTATTGGATATATTATCAAGTATAAAGGTCAGTGATCCTGAGGAGCTAATCATAGGCCAAGAACAGAAGAAATTAATTGAAGATCAAATTGAAAGAGTGCTTTCTGATTTAGAGAAAGAAGTATTCCAAAGTTACCTAGATGGCAAATCATATCAAGAAATTGCATGTGATTTGGACGTACAGGCAAAATCAATTGATAATGCATTGCAGAGAGTTAAAAGAAAGTTAGAAAAATGCTTAGCTAGCAAGGAACAAAAATAGAAAAATCATATTGACAAAAAAAACAAATGCTAGTAAACTTTATAATTGGTATATTAAAGTGAAATACACTTTAATGCTCACGTAGCTCAGTCGGCAGAGCGTCGCCTTGGTAAGGCGGAGGTCGTCGGTTCAATCCCGATCGTGAGCTCCAATTTATAAGATATATGTATGCAAACGCTAGGCAGAGTTTATTAAAATAATATAAGGAGGAATTTGCAAATGGCAAAGCAAAAATTCGAAAGAAGTAAACCACACGTAAATATCGGAACAATTGGTCACGTTGACCACGGTAAGACTACATTAACAGCAGCAATCACAACTGTTTTAGCAAACAGAGGATATGCAGAAGCATTCAACTATGCAGATATAGATAAGGCTCCAGAAGAAAAAGAAAGAGGAATCACTATCAACACTGCTCACGTTGAATATGAAACAGAAACAAGACACTATGCTCACGTTGACTGTCCAGGACATGCTGACTACGTTAAGAACATGATCACTGGTGCTGCTCAAATGGACGGTGCTATATTAGTATGTTCAGCAGCAGATGGTCCAATGCCACAAACAAGAGAACATATACTACTAGCTTCAAGAGTTGGTGTTGACTACATCGTTGTTTTCTTAAACAAAGCTGATATGGTTGACGATGAAGAATTATTAGAATTAGTTGAAATGGAAGTTAGAGAATTATTATCTGAATACAACTTCCCAGGAGATGATATCCCTGTAATTAAAGGTTCTGCATTAAGAGCTTTAGAAAACCCAACTGATCCAGAAGCAACAGCTTGTATCATGGAATTAATGGATGCTGTTGATAGCTACATCCCAACTCCAGAAAGAGCTACAGATAAGAACTTCTTAATGCCAGTAGAAGATGTATTCACAATCACTGGTAGAGGAACTGTTGCAACTGGAAGAGTTGAAACTGGTGTACTTCACGTATCTGACGAAGTTGAAATCGTTGGTTTAGCAGAAGAAAGCAGAAAAGTAGTAGTAACAGGAATCGAAATGTTCAGAAAGTTACTAGATGAAGCACAAGCTGGAGATAACGTAGGGGTATTATTAAGAGGTATCCAAAGAACTGAAATCGAAAGAGGTCAAGTTTTAGCTAAAGTTGGATCAATCAAGCCACACAGCAAGTTTGTAGGTCAAGTATACGTACTTAAAAAAGAAGAAGGTGGAAGACATACTCCATTCTTCGATGGATACAGACCACAATTCTACTTCAGAACAACTGACGTTACTGGATCAATCAAATTACCAGAAGGTATGGAAATGGTTATGCCAGGAGACCACATCGATATGAACGTTGAGTTAATAACTCAAGTTGCTATGGATGAAGGATTAAGATTTGCCATCAGAGAAGGTGGAAGAACTGTAGGTTCAGGAGTTGTTACTAAAGTTTTAGGATAATTCCTACTTTAACATAAAAAATGTTTAATATAATATAATGATATTAAGTAATATTGGAAAAGGACTGGGTTTCATTACCTAGTCCTTTAGAAAGCTAATATTATTGACATAATAAAGCCTTTATGTTAGAGTGTTTAAGTAATTAATGAATATGAATAGCACAATAGCATACAGACTTAATATATTAATTAATAACTGGAGGTGCAGACTGTGAGAGTTAAAATAACATTAGCATGCACAGAGTGTAAGCAAAGAAACTACAACACAATGAAAAACAAGAAAAACAATCCAGACAGAATGGAAATGAAGAAGTATTGCAGATTCTGTAAGACACATACTAATCACAAAGAAACAAAATAATTTTAATTAGCTTGTTTAAAAATGACACATATTCACAATAGTTTTAAGGATGTGAAGTGATGGCTGTTAAAGAAAATGTAAATATAAAAAGTAAGGCTTCTGAAAAGAATAATCACTTTAAATTCTTTAAAGAGATGAAAGCAGAAGTTAAGAGGATAACTTGGCCTTCAAAAGATGATACTAAAAAAGCATTAATTGCTGTAGGAGTAGTCGTGCTAATATATTTAATATTAGTTGGCGGGTTAGATTTAATTTTTACAAACCTCTTTAAGTTTATTTTTAATTTGTAATAAAGGAGGTTTAGGTGAGTTTCTCATCTAGAGTAAATATGAGTGAAAGAGCAAGATGGTATGTAGTACATACATACTCAGGTTATGAGAATAAGGTTAAAGCTAATCTTGAAAAAACTGTAGAAAATAGAAACCTTGAATCTTTACTTTTAGATATACAAGTTCCAATGGAAGAAGTTATCGAAGAAAAAGATGGTAAACAAAAAGTTTCTTTAAAAAAGAAATTTCCAGGGTATGTTCTTGTAAGAATGTTCATGACAGATGAGTCTTGGTACGTTGTTAGAAATACAAGAGGAGTTACAGGATTTGTTGGACCAGGATCTAAACCAGTTCCGCTTACTGATGAAGAAGTTGAATCTATGGGCATTTCAGAAAGTGCTATAGAAATTGATTTAGAAGTAGGGGAGAGTGTTGAAGTTATCTCTGGACCTTTAAAAGGATTCGTGGCTATTATCCAGGAAATCAATCTAGAAAAGCACAAGATGAAAGCTTTAATCGACATGTTCGGCAGAGAAACTTTAGCCGAATTAGATTTTAACCAAGTAGAAAAATTAGTTTAATAAAAACTAATGTTTAATTAAGTGGGAGGGCAAAAAGTCCGTATTACCACATTATAGGGAGGAATAGTAAATGGCTAAGAAAGTAACAGGAATGATAAAATTACAACTTCCTGCAGGAAAGGCAACACCAGCACCACCAGTTGGGCCAGCATTAGGACAACACGGTGTTAACATCATGGGATTCTGTAAGGAATTCAACGCAAAAACTGCTAACCAAGCTGGATTAATAATACCAGTAGTAATTACAGTATATCAAGATAGATCATTCAGCTTTATATTAAAAACTCCACCAGCTGCAGTTTTAATTAAAAAAGAATTAGGATTAGAAAGCGGTTCAGGAGTACCAAACAGAACTAAAGTTGGTAGCTTAACAAAAGAGCAAGTTAGAAAAATTGCTGAATTAAAAATGCCTGATTTAAATGCTGCATCAATCGAAACTGCTATGAGCATGATCGAAGGAACAGCTAAGAGTATGGGTGTTACTATAACTGAGTAATTCTAAGTTTTTAAATAGTGGGAGGTAAAAACCGCTAAAACCACAAAGGAGGCATAACAATGGGAAAGAAATATGTTGAAAGTTCAAAATTAGTTGACAAAAGCGTTTTATATACACCAGCTGAAGCTTTAGATTTAGCTGTTAAAACTGCTAAAGCAAAATTCGATGAAACAATCGAATTACACGTAAGATTAGGGGTAGACCCAAGACATGCTGATCAACAAGTAAGAGGAGCAGTAGTTCTTCCACACGGAACTGGTAGATCAGTAAAAGTTTTAGTATTCGCTAAAGGTGATAAAGCTAAAGAAGCTCAAGAAGCAGGAGCAGATTTCGTTGGAGCTGATGAATTAGTTCAAAAGATCCAAGGTGAAAACTGGTTTGACTACGATGTAGTTGTTGCAACTCCAGATATGATGGGTGTTGTTGGTAGATTAGGTAGAGTATTAGGACCTAAGGGATTAATGCCAAACCCTAAATCAGGAACAGTTACATTTGATGTAGCTAAAGCTATAGCTGATATCAAAGCTGGTAAGGTTGAATACAGAGTTGATAAAACTGCTATCGTTCACTGCCCAATCGGAAAGAAATCTTTCGGTGCAGAAAAATTACAAGATAACTTCAAGACTTTAATGGATGCTTTAGTAAAAGCTAAACCAGCTGCTGCTAAGGGACAATACATCAAATCTGTATCTGTTTCAAGCACAATGGGTCCTGGAGCTAAAATTAACCCAACAAAAGTTTTAGATTAGTATTGACATAAAAAAAAGTCTATATTATAATAAATTTTGTTGAAAAAAAGAATATAACTTCCGTAGACAGTGGGTGTCGCAAGACGTAATAGTTACCTACCGAGGAGTTCCGATTATATATTGGGTCTTCCTGCGTCTACAAGGAAGACCTTTCTTATTAAGAAAACAGTTTTTAAACTGTGAGGAGGTGGACACACAGTGATAAAGAAGAACAGACAAATTAAAGAAGCTAAAGTTCTTGAAATCAAAGAAAAGTTAGAAAAAGCTCAAGGTGTTGTTTTAGCTGATTACCAAGGTTTATCAGTTGAAGAAGATACAATGCTAAGAAAGAGTTTAAGAGAAGCTGGTGTTGAATACAAAGTTTACAAAAACTCTTTAGTAACAAGAGCTGCTAACGAATTAGGATTAGGTGATGTAGTTCAATACTTAGAAGGGCCAGTTTCAATAGCATTCGGATACGAAGATGCTACTGCTCCAGCAAGAGTATTAAATAACTTCGCTAAAGATCACAAGAAATTAGAGTTAAAAGCTGGTATTGTTGACGGTATTGTTTATGACAAGACTGGAGTTGAAAAACTTGCAACTATCCCATCAAAAGAAGTGCTTATTGCAAAACTTCTTGGAAGCTTCAAAGCTCCATTATCAAACTTTGCATATTTAATTAATGCAATTAAAGATAAAAAAGAATCAGAATCAGCTGAATAATAAACTGATATAAGACACATTGTTTTTTAAAATTTTTGGAGGTGCAATTAAAATGACAAGAGAAGATATCATTCAAGCTATAAAAGAAATGACAGTTTTAGAATTAAACGAATTAGTAACTGCTTGCGAAGAGGAATTTGGTGTTAGCGCTGCTGCTCCAGTTGCTGTTGTAGGTGGAGCTGTTGCAGGTGCTGCAGCAGAAGAAAAAACAGAATTCGACGTAGTATTAGCTAACGCTGGTGCTAACAAGATTAAAGTAATCAAAGTTGTTAGAGAATTAACTGGATTAGGATTAAAAGAAGCTAAGGAAATAGTTGATGGAGCTCCTAAGACATTAAAAGAAGCTGTTTCTAAAGAAGAAGCTGAAGACATGAAAGCTAAATTAGCTGAAGTTGGAGCTGAAGTAGAAGTTAAATAATTTCTTTAGAAATTATATATAAAAGGTGCTTTATAGCACCTTTTTTCTTGCCCTTATATGTAAGGGTAGAAAAATGAAAGAAAAAAGAAAAAGTGAATATTGACAAATGATTAAGGTTATGATACTATTATCAAATGTACTATTCAATATGGGATATTATATATTCTTAAGAAAATAGGTATAATTAACTAATGGTTGGTTATACTAGAACGTGATGCTCTCCGAAAGCAAAAGTCCTTAGGGAAATTATGCTTTTGGTTATTTTACTTTTATACAAGGGGTGAAGATTCATGGTACATCCTGTCCAAGTCGGAAAAAGAACAAGAATGAGTTTTGCTAAGGTTAAAGATGTAACCGAAATGCCAAATTTAATTGAAGTACAATTAGATTCGTATGAGTGGTTCCTTAAAGAAGGATTACTTGAAGTATTTGATGATATAAATCCTATATCAAATTTTACTGGAAATCTTGTACTTGAGTTTGTAGACTACAAACTAGATATGGATAATATTAAATACTCAGTGGAAGAGTGTAAAGAGAGAGATTCTACTTATGCGGCACCACTAAAAGTATCAGTTAGACTAACTAACAATGATACTGGAGAAATAAAAGAACAAGAAGTATTTATGGGAGATTTCCCATTAATGACTGAGCAAGGTACTTTCATAATTAATGGGGCTGAGAGAGTTGTTGTAAGCCAGTTAGTTAGATCACCAGGTGTTTATTACAGCAACACAATTGATAAGAGTGGTAAGAAATTATTTGCTTCAACTGTAATACCTAATAGAGGTGCTTGGTTAGAGTACGAAACCGATTCAAATGATGTTATCTATGTAAGAATAGATAAGACAAGAAAGTTACCTATAAGTATTTTAGCAAGAGCTATGGGTTATGGAAGCGACCAAGAGTTACTTGAGTACTTTGGTGAAGAAGAAAGATTTAAGGCTACAATTGAAAAAGATAATACTAAAACTAGAGAAGAAGCATTATTAGAAATATATAAGAGATTAAGACCAGGTGAACCACCAACTGTGGATAGCGCTGTATCTTTAATTGATTCATTATTCTTTGATGCTAAAAGATATGACTTATCTAGAGTAGGTAGATATAAATTTAATAGAAAGTTAGCTATTAATTTAAGATTAATAAATCAAATCGCTGCTGTTGACATTATTAACCCTTCAACTGGAGAAGTAATGGTTGAACAAGGTGAAAAAATTAGCAGAGAAATGGCTGAAGCAATACAATGTGCTGGAATAAATTCCGTAGATGTATTAGTTGAAGATAGAGTAGTTAGAGTAATTGGTAACTACTTTGTAGATATCAATAAGGTTGTACCATTTGATATAAGTGATTTAAATATAAGAGAGGCTGTTCATTATCCAACTCTAATGGAAATATTAGACAATTATGATGATGAAGCTACAATTAAGGAAGAAATAAAGAAAAATATCACTAGATTAATACCAAAACATATAGTTAGAGACGATATTTTCGCAACAATTAGTTACGAAATAGGTTTAGCTTATGGTATAGGTTATACAGATGATATTGATCATTTAGGAAATAGAAGATTAAGATCTGTTGGTGAATTACTTCAAAACCAATTTAGAATTGGTTTATCAAGAATGGAAAGAGTAGTTAAGGAAAGAATGACTATTCAAGACCAAGAAGCTATTACACCACAAATGCTAATCAATATAAGACCAGTTGCAGCTGCTATAAAAGAATTCTTTGGTAGCTCACAATTATCACAATTCATGGATCAAACAAATCCATTATCAGAATTAACTCACAAGAGAAGATTATCAGCTTTAGGACCAGGAGGACTTTCAAGAGAAAGAGCTGGGTTTGAAGTAAGAGACGTTCATCATTCTCATTATGGTAGAATGTGTCCAATAGAAACTCCTGAAGGACCAAATATAGGTCTTATTAACTCATTAGCAACTTATGCTAAGGTTAATGAATATGGATTTATTGAAACTCCATATAGAATTGTAGATAAAGAAACTGGAACGGTTACAGATGAAATAAGATACTTCACAGCTGATGAAGAAGATTTATACTTAATAGCACAAGCTAAGGAACCGATTGGACCTGATAATAAGTTTGTTGAAAGTAGAGTAACTGTAAGACATAAAGATGATACATTAGTAGTTAATGCATCACAAGTAGATTTAATCGACGTATCTCCAAGACAAATAGTTTCTGTTGCAACAGCAATGATTCCATTCTTAGAGAACGATGATGCTTCTAGAGCACTGATGGGAGCCAACATGCAACGTCAAGCGGTTCCATTACTAAAGCCACAAGCACCTATCGTTGGTACAGGAATTGAGTATAGAGCAGCTGCTGATTCAGGAGTTTTACCTAAGGCTAAAAACTCAGGTACAGTTGTTTATGTAAGTGCTGATGAAATCAGAATCAAGAGAGATGCAGACGGTGGAATTGATACTTATAAATTACTTAAATTTAAGAGAAGTAACCCAGGTACTTGTATAAACCAAAGACCTTTAGTTGATAAGGGAGAAATGGTATTTAAGAACCAAGTATTAGCAGATGGTCCAGCTACAGATTTAGGAGAAATAGCATTAGGTAAAAACATCAGAATGGGATTCATAACTTGGGAAGGTTATAACTACGAAGATGCGATGCTAATTTCAGAAGAATTAGTTAGAGAAGACGTATTTACTTCAATACACATTGAAGAGTATGAATGTGAAGCTAGAGATACTAAGTTAGGACCAGAAGAAATAACAAGAGACATACCAAACGTAAGTGAAGATGCTCTTAAAAACATTGATGATAGAGGTATAATCAGAATTGGTGCTGAAGTTAGATCAGGGGATATCCTAGTTGGTAAAGTAACACCTAAGGGAGAAACTGAATTAACAGCTGAAGAAAGATTATTAAGAGCTATTTTCGGTGAAAAAGCTAGAGAAGTAAGAGATACATCATTAAGAGTACCACATGGTGAAGCTGGTATCATAGTTGATGTTAAGATATTCACTAGAGAAAACGGTGATGAATTAAATCCAGGAGTTAATGAACTTGTTAGATGTTATATCGCTCAAAAGAGAAAAATTTCTGTTGGGGATAAGATGGCTGGACGTCACGGTAATAAAGGGGTTATCTCAAGAGTATTACCAGAAGAAGATATGCCATTCTTACCAGATGGTAGACCATTACAAATTTGTTTAAATCCATTAGGGGTTCCATCACGTATGAATATCGGGCAGGTATTAGAAGTTCACTTAGGATGGGCTTCAAGCAAATTAGGATGGCACATAGCTACTCCTGTATTTGATGGTGCTACAGAAAAAGATATTGAAAAATATTTAGAAGAAGCTGGATATAATGCAAATGGAAAGACTGTACTATACGATGGTAGAACAGGTGAACCATTTGATAATGAAGTAACGGTAGGTATAATGTATATCTTAAAGCTTGCCCATTTAGTTGATGATAAGATCCACGCAAGATCAACAGGACCTTACTCACTTGTTACACAACAACCATTAGGAGGTAAGGCACAATTTGGTGGTCAAAGATTTGGGGAAATGGAAGTTTGGGCTTTAGAAGCATATGGTGCTGCTCATACATTACAAGAAATATTAACTGTTAAATCAGATGATGTTGTAGGAAGAGTTAAGACATATGAAGCTATTGTTAAGGGAGAAAACATCCCTGAACCAGGAGTACCAGAATCATTTAAGGTTCTTATTAAAGAATTACAAGCTTTATGCTTAGATGTTAAAGTATTAAATGATAATAATGAAGAAGTTAAATTAAAAGAATTTAGCGAAGATGATATAGAAGATTTAGAAGTTAACATAGAGGGAACTGAAGATTTAGGAAATACACAATCTGTTGCAGATGATAGTTATATTTCAGCTAATGATAACAATGAAGTAGATGCTGACATAGATGTTGAAGAAGATATAGATTTAGATGCATTTACATTAGATGGGTTCCATGAAGAGTTAGATTTAGACGATTTTGTCAACGATGAACACTAATATTGAAGGGAGGATATACCCTTGTTTGAATTAAACAATTTTGATGCTATACAAATAGGATTAGCTTCTCCAGATCAGATAAGAGAATGGTCAAGAGGTGAAGTTAAAAAACCTGAAACAATTAACTATAGAACACTTAAGCCTGAAAGAGATGGTCTATTCTGTGAAAGAATTTTTGGACCTATGAAAGACTGGGAGTGTCATTGTGGTAAATATAAGAGAGTAAGATACAAAGGTATTGTTTGTGATAGATGTGGTGTTGAAGTTACTAAAGCTAAGGTAAGAAGAGAAAGAATGGGGCACATAGAGCTTGCTGCTCCCGTTTCTCACATTTGGTACTTCAAAGGTATTCCATCTAGAATGGGATTACTTTTAGATATGTCACCAAGAGCACTTGAAAAGATACTTTATTTTGCTTCTTATGTAGTTATTGATCCAAAGGAAACTTCTTTATTAAAGAAACAGCTTTTAAGCGAAAAAGAATATAGAGAAGCAGTAGATAAGTTTGGTGAAGAAAGCTTTGTAGCTGGAATGGGTGCTGAAGCTGTTCAAGAGTTACTAGGTGAAATAGACTTAGAATCTCAATCAAAAGAATTAAAAGAAGAGCTAAAAACTAGCAGCGGACAAAAGAAAATAAGAGTTATCAGAAGATTAGAAGTAGTAGAATCTTTCAGAAAATCAGGAAATGATCCAAGATGGATGGTTATAAACGTAATTCCTGTAATACCACCAGACTTAAGACCAATGGTTCAATTAGATGGTGGAAGATTTGCAACATCTGATTTAAATGACTTATATAGAAGAGTTATCAACAGAAATAACAGATTAAAGAAGCTTTTAGATTTAGGAGCTCCTGATATAATCGTTAGAAATGAAAAGAGAATGCTTCAAGAAGCTGTTGATGCTCTTATAGATAACGGTAGAAGGGGAAGACCAGTAACAGGTCCTGGAAACAGAGCCCTTAAATCATTATCAGATATGCTTAAAGGTAAGCAAGGTAGATTTAGACAAAACTTACTTGGTAAGAGAGTTGACTATTCAGGAAGATCAGTTATCGTTGTTGGACCTGAATTAAAAATGTACCAATGTGGTTTACCAAAAGAAATGGCTTTAGAATTATTCAAGCCTTTCGTAATGAAGAAACTAGTTGAAGATGGAATAGCTCACAATATTAAGAGTGCTAAGAGAATGGTAGAAAGAGTAAATAATCAAGTATGGGATATACTTGAAGAAGTTATTACTGATCATCCAGTATTACTTAACCGTGCTCCTACTCTACACAGACTTGGTATTCAAGCATTCCAACCTGTATTAGTTGAAGGTAGAGCAATCAAGCTTCACCCATTAGTATGTACAGCATACAATGCTGACTTCGATGGTGACCAAATGGCGGTTCACGTTCCATTATCAGTAGAAGCTCAAGCAGAAGCAAGATTCTTAATGCTTGCAGCTGGAAATATCATGAAACCATCTGATGGTAAGCCAGTTTGTGTTCCTACACAAGATATGGTTCTTGGTTCATACTATTTAACAATGGATAAAGAAGGATGTAAAGGTGAAGGAAGTTATTTTGCATCAGTAGACGAAGCTATAATGGCATACAACGTTAAAGCTATAGATATTCACGCATTAATCAATGTAAGAATGTTTAGAGAAGTTAATGGTGAAATGAAACATGGAATAATTAAGACTACTGTAGGTAAGATAATGTTCAATGAATCAATTCCACAAGATTTAGGATATGTTGATAGAGAAAATCCAGAAACTATGTTTAATCTTGAAGTTGATTTCTTAATTACTAAGAAGACATTAGGAAAACTTATTGATAAGTGTTATATTAAGCACGGCCCAACTAACACATCAATAATGTTAGATAACATAAAAGCTTTAGGATACCACTATTCATCAATTGGTGCTATTACAGTAGCAGCGTCTGATATGGTCGTTCCAGAAGCTAAGTACACTTTACTAGCTGAAGCAGAAGCAACTGTAGATAAGATAGAAAAGATGTACAAAAGAGGATTCATATCTGATGATGAAAGATATGAGAGAGTTATTGCTACTTGGACTAAGACAACTGAAGATGTAGCCAACGCACTTATGGATAGTATGGATAAGTTTAATCCAATATTCATGATGGCTGATTCAGGAGCCAGAGGTTCTAAGGCACAAATCAAACAATTAGCAGGGATGAGAGGGCTTATGGCTGCTCCATCAGGTAAGATTATCGAGTTACCAATCAAGGCATCATTCAGAGAAGGTCTTGACGTACTTGAATACTTCTTATCAACACATGGTGCGAGAAAGGGTAATGCCGATACAGCACTTAAGACAGCGGATTCAGGTTACTTAACTAGAAGACTTGTTGACGTATCACAAGATGTTATCGTAAGAGAAATAGATTGTGGAACTGAAGAAGGATTATTAGTTTCTGAAATTAAAGAAGGAAACGAAGTAATCGAAGGATTAGCTGAAAGATTATATGGTAGATATACAGCTGAAGATATCTTCCATCCAGAAACAGGTGAATTATTATTACCAAGAGATACATTTATTGAATCTCATATGGCTGATAAGATAGCTGATTCAGGCGTTAAAGAAGTTAGAATAAGATCTGTATTCACATGTAACAGTAAAATAGGTGTTTGTGCTAAATGTTATGGTATGAACTTAGCAACAGCACAAAAAATAAATATTGGTGAAGCTGTTGGTATAATAGCTGCACAATCAATCGGTGAACCTGGTACTCAGCTTACAATGAGAACATTCCATACAGGTGGGGTTGCCGGTGCCGATATCACTCAAGGTCTTCCTAGAGTTGAAGAATTATTTGAAGCTAGAAAACCAAAGGGGCTTGCTATAGTTTCAGAAGTTAGTGGTACTGTAAGAGTTGAAGAAACTAAGAAGAAGAGAACGGTACACGTAATGACAGCTGAAGGCGAAGAACGTAGTTATGAAATTCCATTTGGATCAAGATTAAAAGTAACTAACGATGACATAATAGAAGCTGGGGATGTTATTACTGAAGGTTCAGTAAATCCACATGATATTATGGCTATTAAAGGTGTTGATGGTGCTAGAGAATACTTACTTTCAGAAGTACAAAAAGTTTACAGACTTCAAGGGGTTGATATCAACGATAAGCACTTAGAAGTTGTTGTTAGACAAATGACTAGAAAGGTTAAAGTAAGCGAACCAGGAGATACTGAATTATTACCAGGAACTATGATAGATATGTTCGATTACAATGCTGAAAATGCTAGAGTTAGAGAGTTTGGTGGAGAAGAAGCACAAGGTGAAATCGCATTACTAGGTATCACTAAGGCTGCACTTGCAACTGATAGTTTCTTATCAGCAGCATCATTCCAAGAAACTACTAGAGTTCTTACAGAAGCAGCTATTAAAGGTAAGATAGACCCACTAGTTGGATTGAAAGAAAATGTTATTATAGGTAAGTTAATTCCAGCTGGTACAGGTATGATGAAATATAGATCATTAAATGTAGATGTAAAAGGCGATGAGGAAGAAGTCGAAATTACAAATACTATAGAATAATACAGTGCAATTTTATTGACATGTGTATGCTTAAATGATAAAATACCAATTGTGTGATTTATAAAGCTACACTACAATATGATTGTCTACATGATTCATGGAGGCAAACTTGTTGAAGCATGCCTCCCTGAACTAAGATTAGGAGGGGGATTCATGTTAGACAAGATTGTAGAAAAGAAAGTTATTGGAATAAAACAATGTCTAAAATTTATAAAACTTGGCAAAGGCAAGGTTTTATATGTAGCTAATGATGCAGACGCTAGATTGATATCACCTTTGATAGAGCTAGCGGAAAAAGAAAACATAAAAATTGTAGAAGTTTCTACAATGAAGGAACTAGGATTGATGAGCGGTATTGAAGTTAGAAGTGCAGCAACATTAATCATAGAAAAATAAATTTGTGTTTATCTTATTTATATAGATAAATAAATTTCAGGAGGTGAAAAAATGCCAACTATAAGCCAATTAGTTAGAAAAGGAAGAAAATCTGCTGCTAACAAATCAACAGCACCAGCATTAAATGAATGTCCACAAAGAAGAGGAGTTTGTACAGTTGTTAAGACTACTACTCCAAAGAAGCCTAACTCAGCTTTAAGAAAAGTTGCCAGAGTAAGACTTACAAATGGATTCGAAGTTACTGCATATATCGGTGGTGTAGGACACAACTTACAAGAGCACAGCGTTGTTCTTATAAGAGGTGGTAGAGTTAAGGACCTTCCTGGGGTTAGATACCACATCGTAAGAGGGGCACTTGACTGTGCTGGTGTAGCTAACAGAATGCAAGGAAGATCTAAATACGGTGCTAAGAGACCAAAACAAAAATAGTTTCTTAAACTAAGATAGTGCTTATCTTCGGCATTTACATAGATTTAAAGAAATTTAATTAGATTTATATAGATGTAAGAAGCGAAGCACTTTGCGGCAAATGTAAAGTGTTGCCGAGTACCGATGACTTAAAAGTAAAAAGTGATTAAGGAGGGAAGAAAAGTGCCAAGAAAAGGATTTATCGCTAAAAGAGATGTATTACCAGATCCAATGTATAACTCAAAGGTTGTTACTAAGTTAATAAACAATGTTATGGAAGATGGTAAAAAAGGAGTAGCTCAAAAAATATGCTACGATGCGTTTGAAATAATGGCGCAAAAAACAGGCAGAGATGCTTTAGAAGTATTCGAAGAAGCTTTAAACAATGTTATGCCTTTATTAGAAGTAAAAGCTAGAAGAATAGGTGGTGCTAACTACCAAGTTCCAATAGAAGTTAGACCTGAGAGAAGACAAACTTTAGGTTTAAGATGGATACTAGCTGCTGCTAGAAAAAGAGGCGAAAAAGTTATGGCTGAAAGATTAGCTGGAGAATTATTAGATGCAGCTAACAATACTGGAGCTGCTGTTAAGAAGAGAGAAGACACTCACAAAATGGCAGAAGCTAATAAAGCATTCGCTCACTACAGATACTAATAAACTGAAACTGTTTTGGCTTATGCCAAAGCAGTTTTGTCGAATATAAAATTACTCATTGAGAGGAGGATATACAATGGCTAGAAAATATCCATTAGACAAATTCCGTAACTTCGGAATCATGGCTCACATTGATGCTGGTAAAACAACAACAACTGAGCGTATATTATTCTACACTGGTAGAAGCCATAAAATAGGTGAAGTACACGAAGGTGCTGCGACTATGGACTGGATGGTTCAAGAACAAGAAAGAGGTATAACAATTACTTCTGCAGCAACAACTTGTATGTGGAATGGACACGAATTAAACATAATAGATACTCCAGGACACGTAGATTTTACAGTAGAAGTTGAAAGATCTTTAAGAGTTCTTGACGGTGCTGTAACAGTTCTTGATGCTAAGAGTGGGGTTGAACCTCAAACTGAAACTGTTTGGAGACAGGCAGATAAGTACAAAGTACCAAGAATGATTTATGTAAACAAAATGGATGCTACAGGTGCTGACTTCTTCAGATGTGTTAACACTGTAAGAGATAGATTAAAAGCTAATGCAGTTCCAATACAAATACCAGTAGGTGCTGAATCAGAATTCAAAGGTATGATTGACTTAATATCAAACCATGCTATTATTACTTATGATGATTTAGGTAAAGATGTAAGAATTGAAGAAATTCCTGCAGAATTAGCTGATCAAGCAGAAGAATACAGAATGGCTATGATAGAAGCTATCGCTGAAACTGATGAAACATTAATGGAAAAATACCTTGAAGGTGAAGAATTAACAGAAGAAGAATTACATGCTGCTTTAAGAAAAGCTACTATAGCTAATGAAATAGTACCATGTATTTGTGGTTCTTCATACAAGAACAAAGGTGTTCAAGAAATGATTAACGGTGTTGTTGCTTACTTACCATCACCATTAGATATTCCAGCTGTAACTGGAACAAACTTAGATGGAGAAGAAGATTCAAGACCAGCTTCAGACGATGCACCAATGTCTGCTTTAGCATTCAAGATTGCTACTGACCCATTCGTTGGTAAATTAGCATTTACAAGAATCTATTCAGGTGTAATGAACAGTGGTTCTTACGTTCTTAACTCAACAAAAGGTAAGAAAGAAAGAATCGGAAGACTTGTTAAGATGCATTCAAACACTAGAGAAGAAGTTGAAGCATTAGAAGCAGGTGAATTAGGAGCAATCATCGGATTAAAGAACACTACTACTGGTGACACTTTATGTGATGAAAATGCACCAATCATATTAGAATCAATGGAATTCCCAGAACCAGTTATCGAAGTTGCTATCGAGCCTAAAACTAAGGCTGGTCAAGAAAAGATGGGATTAGCTTTAGCTAAACTTGCTGAAGAAGATCCAACTTTCAAGACTTGGACAGATCAAGAAACTGGTCAAACAATCATCGCTGGTATGGGTGAGTTA
>ERZ894220.532-NODE-532-length-26945-cov-27.9046_pt1 | contig 26945 bp, 34 predicted proteins | sample MGYA00380292_ERZ894220 | MGnify/ENA primary metagenome ERZ894220 (study PRJEB32331, sample SAMN06328446) | human gut metagenome | biome: human gut microbiome; feature: stool | host: Homo sapiens | collected 2014-12-05 ... | reverse complement strand
AAGGAGGAAGTCTTTTTGAGCCGGTATTAGTTACAGCAACACGTGCACATGGAGACCCCCTATTTGAAAGTGCAATGGCAAGCGGAATCAATACAAAAGTTGCCAAATATCTGGGAAGAGAAACAATTATTGGCGATACACTTACCCTACCGTGGGATATAGCCAATGACGCAAACATTGATAAGTATGGAATACAGGGCGCGAGAGATAGAGTGTTGGTAGATATTTATGGAACGATAGGATTATCATGGTTAACGCTTAAAACTCGTGGTTATATAGGTGCAATAATTGGTGGGAGTGGCGCAGTATTTTTAAATGAATATAAGGAAGTTATAGCACCTTTATTGAATAATGGGGAACGGGAAAAAAGTGATGAGCAATATGTGGAAGAATTAAAAGATGAAATGGATTAGAGAAAAATAATAAGGTGAGTGAATATTATGATAGATATAGCAATAGTTTTAATTTATAGCATAACTAGTATTATTTGGATTCTTAAAAAGATTCATTTTGAGGGGTTAAGTTTTCAGACCAATATTAAAGTTATTATCCTAAAGGTCATTATCTCATTAATTTTTCCTACTTCCATTTATATATTTTTTTCTTTTGCTTCCATGCCTATATTACGATTATTTTTAGGAAGCATTTGTATAGGAGGGAGTGGAATTATTTTCTGGATTTTTGATTATGAGAGGCTGAATATTATTGTTCGACATTCTACTCCGCAAATGCTAGAAAGAATATATCCGGCTATTGAAAAGAGAAAGTTTGATACAAAATTGGTTGTAGTAGGGTGTAGTATATTCATGATTATGGGAGTATTGACTTGTTTTTTTAAGGGATAAGTTTTGTTGGAAAAGGATCAACTCCATACCAACGTCACAAAACAGGCAGGTATCTACGCAGGAAAAGAAGGATATGACATCCAAGTCAAAAACAACACCCGCCTCAAAGGAGCCGTCATAGACAGCCAGGCAGAAAAAGAAAAGAACCGGATCACCACCGGTACTTTGACATGGGAAAACATAGACAACAAAGCCGAATACAAAACAGGAGGACACGGAATATCCTACAACGGGAAAATAGGAAGAGGAGATAAGAACGATCCCTTAGACTCCCGGACAAATAACAGATAGGGGAAAGACTGGATAAACAAACATTCTATTGCAGTACAAAACATCTCCGCCGCCTTCGGAGGAATCCTGTCCAAGATGGCAGGAGGTGGCAGACACACGGGTGCTTACCTCTCCCGGATGGGAAATGCTTTAGGTGGGGCAAACGGATTTTATTTGTATTATGAAGACAATATTCCTGATGATGTAAAAAATATCCTTCTGATACAGCAACTAAGTTAATTCTTGAAAGAACAACTATAAAATCACTGGAATATTTAGGGAACGAAGTTATACGGGATTATCCTTATTAGCAGATGAAGTAAAACAAAAATTAGGAGGTATAAAATTTGTAAAACAAGTAGGTGGTGGATATGGAACCTTAGTTGGTGCTGTAATAGTTTATGTTGCATTGTTAGATTATAAGTATGAAAGTAATCCTAAGACTACGAAAGAATTAGAAGACCGGATAAAGGATTGTATAACGGATTAGAGGGGATTATAGAATGAAGGCAGATAGTAAGTTTATATGCTTAGGAATTCTAATTTTTATTATTGCGCATTTTTTTAATTACACTATATTGTGGGTTTTATCAATAGTATTTTTATTAATATCCTTTTTTTACTAGGCGGAGTTCAAAAAGCCGGTTAACTGTAACAAGATAAAATAAGCTATAAATCATTAATTTGCTGCTATTATGGGAGGATTATATGAAAAAATATTTTGGACCTAGTTTGGCTTTAGGAATAGCCGGCTTAATATCAGGGAGTATTGCATGGCTTATGGGTATAGAATATTTGGGATATATAGCAGTTTTTTGTTTTTTACTTAGTGGAATAGTGAATACCGATCGTTGGTAAAGTAGTGTTCTGAGAGCCATCTCAAGGAATAGAATAAAGAGGTAAAAGATGAATTTAGCTGAATATATCAAAGGATTTTTAGGAATAATTGCAATAATATTTTTTGGTATAGGAATAGTAGTTTGGAAGTTTAGGGCCGCTGATGAAATTCAAGAAATTGAAAAGAAAATAGACGTCGATACAAAAAAGGTTATAGAATCTGATTTAAAAGTTCTTAGTGACGTTAGTTTCCCTGATGAGATAGATGTAAGGAAAATGTATGGCGTTATTTCGGCGGGGGGAATCCAAGAGATAGAGTATATAAAGGTCTATGAAGGTAAATATTTTGTAAAAATGAAGTTTTATGGAGAGGGATATTTTACATTAGAAGGAAATCATGTGGATATTGTTTCGGTTGGTCATGTTATAAATATGAAAAATGGACAATTGCTATACACACCACAAAATGATGATACGGAATATATTTCAATGACATAAAAAATACCTAGGACATGGAAAAATTAGCGCAGATAGGAACCGTAGCCGCTCCCGTAAAGAGAGCCGGAGAAGTAGGAGACGGACGGCTGAAAGCCCTGTATGCCGTGCAGGCAGGAATGAACGCAAGAGACATACAGAAAACCCAGAAAACAGACAAAGCCATTAACAAGAACAATACCGTAGGAATATCAGCCTCGGCAGCACCGGAAAGAAGCGGAGGGAATCGAGAAATTGGCGTGATACAGGCTTTTGACCGGAGTGCAAATCTTGATGGAACAATAGGGTTAGAATAAGGATGAACATAATGAAAAAGAAAATATTCCTCGTTTGTTTGATATTTATCTTTTATCATGCGGCTTGTATAGCAGTGAATGTTATTCCGTCTTTATTTGATATTCAAACATGGTATATAGATACGGAATCTACTTTTGGAAATAAATCACGTATATTTCTCTCTAAAAGGGAGAAAGGAGGCATTCATTTTGAACTGCATGATTATCGCCCGGAAGACAAAGTAAAACAAAAATTAACCCTTTTAGACAAAAATGTGTATGAGACAGAAAGTGAAACAGACATGCTTTATAGGGACAAAGTGTTTTACTCTTATGGAAGTGCCGGTTTTTATGCAATTTATGCGAATCCATTTAAGATAAAGGTATATAGGAATCCGTCTCAGCCATTAAAGGAGAAACAAGAGATAGATAGGTCCTTAGCGAAGTATAGCAGTAATGAGATACAAGTAATTTCATCAGTGTCAGATCTTACTTCAGAAGAACGGAAGGCGTATGAGAAGTTGAGAGTCAAAGCGGATAATAAAGAAGGTAGATAAATATACGCTGTAGGCATCAATACCAGCCTCGGCAGCACCGGATGGAAAGACCTTAAGGATCTACAGAAAAACTTCTTCTCCATGGAGCCATGGGCGCACTGATTCTATCAGATATTAAAGATGGATGATCAAAAGATATTGCCAAAGGTGTGGCAGAAGATGGAACTCTTCGTGCACTTAATTGGTTATCTAAATATACAAAACAAATTATCCTGAGTTAGATCGTATAATTCCCGGAAGTTTTGCCGGAATAAAATTTTTAAATAGAGTGAAAATATAACTGGATATATAGCGTGGATATCATTCTTTTGAAGTTATCTTGCACAATGAAAATGAAAAAATTAAAGAAGCAGAACGAAGGGAAGTTTATGAGCAGAAAAAATAGTATTAATACTATGAAAAATAAAATCAAAGAAATGTATGATTTCTTTAGTGGGAGTGATATCTGTTTTATTATAGGATGTGTAATTGCTGGTGTTGCGATTTATTTTGACTATAAACTGCTCGGTGTTATCGGATTATGCATACTACTTTTAGCTAGAGTTACCGGATAGATAAATTCATATCCAAAGTGATTGGGCTAAATATGCGGATATGGATTAGACTTTATAGGAGAAATATCTAAGGAATCTCATTTGCCTGGCGTGTCCGGCTGGGCAGAAACTGCCGGCAAGATGTTAGATATAGGAAAATTTTTAACAACAGATGACCGTGGCAAAGAATCTGCCGGTATAGCTGGTGGAATAGTGGAAAGTTTGGCAGGATAGAGTCTGCTTGTGCCGATTATGGTGGGATATGGCAGTCAATATCAAATCGCTCCAATACTCCTTTCCGGTGGAACGGCTGCAGTAGTTGTAGGTACAGGCTATGCAGGAGGTCTTTTGGCAAAATATATTTATGAAGAAGAGAATAAAAGTGATTATATTTATTATCTAAAAGGACTTAATCAATCGAATTATAATGAGGATGAATTTAAAGAAAGAATGGAACAAAACTTTGACATCATAGAGTAAACGGGGGATATCAATTGAAAATTACAAGTATTCTATTTTTGGGAGGAATGGTAACCACTATTATGTTATTTGCTCTATTCTTGGGTTTGATTTGTCAAGATATTATTTACGAGAGAGTACATAATGGAGTTAAGTATTTTTTTATAATTCCGATAGGAATATTATGTGTAATGTTCTTTTTACTATCGACTTTAGTGGCGGGAACGGATATTTTAAGTTATTTTTATCAGACGAATATTTATTATGGCTCAAAATTAGATATTTTATTTCTGGTTTTTGCGATTTGGTCATTATGGGTGGCAATACATTATTATGGTTATATTTTATTTCCCGAATATTCTAAATTGGATATCAATATAATTCCTAAAGTGAGAAAGAAATGGATATTACTATATATTTGTACCATAATAATAGGATTTTTTATGATATGGATATACCGGCCAATTCTAGTATATGTAATGAATGTGATAATCGGACATATATAAAATTTATAGATATAGTAATGTAGACATTAAGAAGAGATGCTTTATACGCAGGGAAAGAAGACTATGGACATTCGCATTAAAGACAGACCTCTTGGTGGAGATGCTATTGCTTTTTAGATATGAGTTTAGAGCTGCTTTTACTGTGGAAAATATTTATGATAATAAAAGAAACGATATCTATTACGGGGAAAACTTAAATAGTTCAAATTATGATAAACAAGATTCTGAAAAAGATTGAATGGAATTTTTATGTTAAAGATTGATTGGGGATTCAAAATATGAGAATTATGGGGACTTCATTCTTTTTGGGAATAATGGCAACAATTATACTGGGTATTACGCTGCTTAGTATAGCCATTTATGATATTGCATGTCACAGAATTTGTCATGTTATTAAGTATTTGTTTTTTATTCTTATGGGAATATTACTGATAATTTTTAGTTTGCTGTTTACAGTGACAGGTGGGACGAATCTTTTATTAGTCTTAAGAGAAATAGATATTGACTACGATAAAGAAATAGCATTTGCTTTTGCGATCTTCACATGTTGGTCACTTTTTATTGCTGTACGGTATTATGGTTATGTATTATTGCCGGAGTATTCGAATTTAAACAAAGAATTGAGATTTAAGATATCAAGAAAGACGATTTATCTTTCTTTTTGTACGTTAATAGCTGAGTCGATTGTACTATGGTGGTGTTGGCCGATTCTTGCGTATGTGATAGATATAATACTCTGTTATTTATAATACTTTTAAGGGTTTATAGGTAAAGAAGAATGATAATCTTAAACAAAGGACTGCCGCAATTTGGGCTTAGTGGAGATTCTACCTCTTCAGTAGATAATGAGGAGGTAGAGAAATGATTTCGAAAATGAAATTACAAAATTGGATATTGACATTGATAGGATTTATTATATTAGTGTCTATTTGTATTTTAGTTGATCGTTTAGAATCAAGAAAGCCTGAAATGGAGATAAGGGAAAGCGTCGAGGGGGTCAATGTCTATAATGAAGAAAGTAAATTAGTGGATTTACTACAATTTATTTATAGGACGAATAAACATTATGTTCTTACATATATTATTCAATCTTTTGGAACTGAAATTGATGTTTTTGAATATTATAGAAAAAATCTGGAAAAGATCGGATGGGAATTTACAGGAGAAGCAGATAATATTGATCATTCAAACAATAGAAAGATAGGGGAATCATTTAATTTCCAAAAAGGGAAGTATAGATTGGGAATATATTTTAGTACTCGGGATTTGCATAATTACGAAAAAAGTAATGGGCAAGATCCTCTGAAGTATTCTGTAACAATTTATCCCCAAACATAAAGGGAGGAAAATAATATATGTTTAGTCATAATAAGCGGGACAATTTGCCTATAGTTAATACTTGTTCTTTTATTCTGACAGGAGTATTTTCTATTCTTTATTGTGCTGAAAAAATCTATGAGGGGGAATTTATATTCATAGATTTTTCAGACTATGGTCTTTTAGTTCTGATTTTCCTGATGAGTATTTTTATAATATTTATAGGAACATTACAACTTCGTACAGCCTTAAGACATTTAGGACGAGAGATTGAAAGCAATGATCAGAAACCGATTGCGCATAAACTGATGAAGTTATTTTGGTATCCTGATGAATATTACGAAAGAAAAAATAATCACACCCGTTTCAATAAAATAAAACATTACATAGGGCTTTTGATTATTGTCATATCTGTTTTTCTTGTGGGAGTTGTCTTTTTTTATTGGAATCAGTCAATTTTATTTGAAATTATTATAAAAATCTCTATTCTTATGAATATTATAGTGTACTGTAGAAAGTATCTGATGTAATGTAGGGGGAACTGTTGACATCGTTTGTGTGGCTAAAGGAAAGAACAAACTCACTACTGATACCGTATAGGCCGCACTGCCTTAGTAGCCGTCGCGGGAGGCCTGACAGGAGACCGTGCGACAGGAGCCTGTACGGCGCAAATGGGGACAGGATGGTATAGGTGATTGATATGAGAAATACTAAAATATGGGTTGCGTTTAGTTTATTAATAGGATTATGCGTTATGTATTTACACATGAATACATTTCAAATGGAACATGCAACCTATTATGCAGCATTTAGATATAGGTTTAAGGTCGATAGGATATTTACTGATTTGTGGACAAAAACAGCCTTAGAGTCGGATTGTTTTGCTTATAAGTATGAATATCCCTATATATTTTTGTATGGTATAGGAGGATATACAAAAGTAAACTTAATTCCTTTTTGTGGGAAAACGATTAAAGTGGTTAATGAAATTTATTACAGAAACATCCCGGATGATTTGAGAAGTGATTTGTTAAGTTCTTTATCACAGCTAAATGAATCTTATCTATGGGGGATAGAAATCAGATATGACTTTATAGGATTGCCCAAAAGAGATATAGATATTTTTAAAGAACTACAAAGAAAAGGGAATGAGAAAAAAATCAATTATATTAAAAGAAAATCGTATTATGTTTCTGATAAAAAGTTTATGGAAGAATATATTGATAGTATAAAAGGGTTAGATATACTTGATAAAAAGCTGGAAGATATTACCTCAGAAAGCGAATAGTATGGCAGGAGTGAACGCCTTCCTAAAAAGAACAGGGAAAGATCAAAGACCCGGAAGTTCATAAAATAGCAAGCGGGACTATAATCAGTTTAGTCATGTGGGATGGAAAGTCCTATTGCCGGCTTGGAAGGTGGGATGCTTGTGGGAGCCTATCTTTATGATCGTGTGCTTATAGAAAAATAGGCTTGAGAGAAGTGAGAAATATAAAGAATCAGTATAATTCTTTCCTTGCGAATGAAGGAGGGATAAGAAATGAAATATATCTTTAGTAATCAAGTGATTGATTTTGCCATGCTTTTTCTCATGATATGGAATGTATGGATATTTATATTTAACAAATCTAAAAAAGAAGATATGAAGATGGCTGTAAAGAATATCCCAGTGTATATTCGGATTCCTTTTATATTTTGCATAAATGTATTAATGGGAGCGGCGATACTGATAGATATTGGGATAATTGACTATTCAAATAAATTTTTGATAATGACATCTGCAATATGGGGGGGGGATGGCTATGGTTTCTTTTGGTGCTATATGAATTGAGAAGGAACCGAGCAAAAGTTGCAAATTGTTATGATGTTAAAGATGATGTCCGGTTAATAGCATGGTTACTTTTAGGATTAATGTTAATATTTATAAACTTACTACCGGTACCTTGATATAGGAAAATATAGAAAGCAAAGCAGAATATAAAGCAAGCAAAAGAGGATTACTGAACACTCCCATACTGTCCATCAAAGGAAGCACAGCCACAATCGCCCAATCCGCAGTGAACTCTGAGTATCCAATTATGACGATGAACAGTTTAAAAAAGACTTTAAACAGAATTTTATTGTAAAAGATTGAATCGAGGAATGCATAATGAAGATTACCGGTCTTTCGTTTTTTGGAGGAATAGTATTTACTGTTTTAATATTTGCTTTTATGTGCTGTGCTATAGGTGAAGATTTTATTCGACATAAAGATAGGAGACATCCGGCCCTCTATAAGTATGTCATATTTATATTCATGGGAATATTGCTAACTGTGTTTAGCTTTTTATTTATAATATTGACTGCAACCAATATTCTGAAAATCATGTCAGGTATAGATGTGTCCCATAGTCCATTGGTCAGTTTGATAGGGATGTTCTTTATGGGAGAGGCGATTTTCATTCTGGCTCGCTATTTTGCTTACATATTAGCGCCTGAGTTTACTAAGAAAAGTGAAAGTGAGATTGTACAGGTGCAAAAACAAACCATTCTTTTATCAATATTAAATGTGTTTATTGAATTGTTTGTAATAGGGTATTACCGAGATGTGCTGTGGTATGTAATCTCCTGGATTTTCTATTAATTAATGAAATTCAATATAGAAGGTATTACTGAACAAAGCGGCATCTACATAGGGAAAGAAGAATACGATACCAAGTCAAAACCAACACCCGCCTCAAAGGCACCGGCATAGACAGAAAAATAGAAAAAGAAAAGAACCGGATCGTCACCGGTACCTTGACATAGGAAAATATAGAAAGCAAAGCAGAATATAAAGCAAGCAAAAGAGGATTACTGAACACTCCCATACTGTCCATCAAAGGAAGCACAGCCACAATCGCCCAATCCGCAGTGAACTCTGAGTATCCAATTATGACGATGAACAGTTTAAAAAAGACTTTAAACAGAATTTTATTGTAAAAGATTGAATCGAGGAATGCATAATGAAGATTACCGGTCTTTCGTTTTTTGGAGGAATAGTATTTACTGTTTTAATATTTGCTTTTATGTGCTGTGCTATAGGTGAAGATTTTATTCGACATAAAGATAGGAGACATCCGGCCCTCTATAAGTATGTCATATTTATATTCATGGGAATATTGCTAACTGTGTTTAGCTTTTTATTTATAATATTGACTGCAACCAATATTCTGAAAATCATGTCAGGTATAGATGTGTCCCATAGTCCATTGGTCAGTTTGATAGGGATGTTCTTTATGGGAGAGGCGATTTTCATTCTGGCTCGCTATTTTGCTTACATATTAGCGCCTGAGTTTACTAAGAAAAGTGAAAGTGAGATTGTACAGGTGCAAAAACAAACCATTCTTTTATCAATATTAAATGTGTTTATTGAATTGTTTGTAATAGGGTATTACCGAGATGTGCTGTGGTATGTAATCTCCTGGATTTTCTATTAATTAATGAAATTCAATATAGAAGGTATTACTGAACAAAGCGGCATCTACATAGGGAAAAAAGAATACGACACCAAGTCAAAACCAATACCCGCCTCAAAGGCGCCGTCATAGACAGCAAAGCACTGGCAGAAAAGAACAAACTCACCACCGGTACTTTGACATGGGAAAACATGGACAACAAAACCGAATACAAAGAAAAAGCAAGCGAAATCACTGTATCCACCAATGCCGTATCCAAACTCAACCCCTTAGGACTGGGCTATGTACCGACCGTACTCGTGAAAGGGAAATCAGAAAGCACCACCTTGGACGGAACCTGAAAGAAAACAACCGGATGAAAAGTATATTACAAATGTACATAAACAAATAGATTAATGATGGAGAATTTATGATAATGGATATTATTGTATGCATAGCCTATGTTTTTATAGGAATAAGGTGGATTTTTCAGAATGTACGTTTAGGTACATTTTCAGCATGTACTACTTGGAAAGTGATGGGGTTAAAGTTTTTTATACTGTTAATGGCACCTTTAGCATTATTTATTTATGTTTATTTTGCAGGGAATCTTACACAAAGGTTATTCTTGGGGATGGTAGTAATCGTTTTGGGCCAAATTGGAGATTATTTATTGTTCAAGGAAATACAAAGGATCCTTATTAATACTGTTAAATATGAGATGACAGAAGAATTTAACAAAAAACTTGCGCATGAAAAGTTTAAATTTCAAATTCGAATGATGGGATTGTCTGTAATTGTATTTATGGGAATCATATCTTGTCTTCTGGCAGAATGATGTTTTCATCCCTTAAGGGTTTCGTCATAGACAGCAAAGCACCGGTAGAAAAGAATAAACTCGCCACTGCTAACATTCTGCAAACCATCACAGCCTGGGAAGGCAGATATATCTATGACTTTAAACAGGGAAATCATACTATTCTTTTCGGGATAAGAAGCATGTAATTATAGAATAGGAAGATATTTTTATGAAGATGATAATTGATAGAAAAAAGATGGGGAAGATGGGGAAGAATTTGAATTTTTATTTTCAAATATTCATGATAATAGTATTCATGGGTTTATTTGTATTTAATCGCTTTGAGTCAAAGCGGCCCGAAAAAGAAATGCGAGATAGTATACCTACAATTACTTTATACAAAGAAGATGGTTTATTAGGAGATAAGTTATTCTTTTCATATAGAAATTCAAATTTATATATACTTACTATGGGAAGTAAAGCGTATGCCTCAGAAAAAGAAATTGTTGAATATTATAAAGAATGTTTTATTAAACACGGATGGAAATATGATGGATGTAGAGACAACATCGATTATTCCAATCATTCTAAAATTGAGAATGTATATCTTTTTAATAAAGGTATATATGAATTAACATTGAACTTCCATCAATCTGACTTATCAGATGATCAGGTTATCAGACAAAAAAAGCCGTTAAAATACTATATAACGGTTCATCCAAAACGTAGGTAGTAGTGTTGACGGAGGGGAAAGTAAACTTACTGATGGTCTGATAGACGTGCGTAAGCGAATTGAGGATTAATAGGGAATATTATGAATATACATAAAAAATCTTTACAGGATGAAAAAAGAATAAAGAGATGGAGTATCTGTTGTTGGGTAAGTGCTGGAATCTCTTGGTTTATACAGCAGAAATATATTCAGTGGATATACCAAAATCTAAAATATACTAAGCTTGGAAGAGAATTTGGCATAGTTTTTGTATTCATAGTTGTATTTCCATGTCTATTAAATTTATTTTTATGGCCAAGTCAATATTATTCAGAAAAAGAATTGAGAGAAAATATACCTCCAATAATGATTTACCAAGAGTCAAACGAATTGAAGAAATCATTAAAATTTTGGTATAGATTACCGGGGCATTACCATGGATCAGAGAATTATTCTGTGTTTGCACCGCGGCTGGAAATTATTAATTATTATATGGAAGAGTTAAGAAAATATGGATGGGAATTTATAGCGGAAGAGGACAATGTTGAGAAATTTAATGGGAAAAAAGTGGAAGAAAAATATATATTTCGTAATGGAACGTATGAGCTCCAATTATCTTTTCCTGTGGAGACAACAGTAAATTTTGAAGGGGTAGTATATGAAAAAAGTTATTATATCATGGTATTTCCAATAGATAGATAAATGGAAATACTTAAAGTCAGGCTGTCCACTGCAGCATATAGGGAAAGAAATCTTTTTATCGAAAGTGAACAGGACAGGAAGAGTTACGAAGAAAAAAGCAAAATCTCGAACATGTCTGTCAGCGGCAGACCGGGAAGCGCCGTCAGCGTGAGCGGATGAAATGGACACATAGAGTCTGCGCCTCTTAGATGGAAACGAAGTGGGATATTTTACTATGGAGGGTACTAAAGAAGAGACAGAAGACCGAAAAGTATTATCCGAAAATCATGGAAGATAGTGCGTAAAAAATGAATTGAAGGCGGGGGGAATAAAGTTTTTATCTCGTGTATCCACTTTTGGATTGGTTATGCTGCTGCATTGGGATTTTATGTAAATTTCCAGGTTGAACAGTATGAAGCCATAGATACAAAATTTAAAGAACAAGGTAAATCATATGTGGAGGACTTATATAACAGGATTAAGAATGACGACCGAAGTAATGGATTAGATATAAGGATGTGGAAATAGATATTATGGAATATATTATAGGGTTTATAGCGACAGTAGTGATAATTATCTATTATATTGGAATGGCAGTTTGGCAGGATACCATTACAAGGCGGTTTCAGAAAATTATAAAAACAGCAGAAATTAATAATAAGGAAATACATGAGTCTGATTTATCAATTTTAAAACAAACTCTATTTCCTAATGGGAGTGATATAAAAAATATATATAATACTATTTCAGCAGGTGGAATTCAGGAAATAGAGTGTATAAAGGTCTATGAAGGTAAATATTTTGTAAAAATGAAGTTTTATGGAGAGGGATATTTTACATTAGAAGGAAATCATGTGGATATTGTTTCGGTTGGTCATGTTATAAATATGAAAAATGGACAATTGCTATACACACCACAAAATGATGATACGGAATATATTTCAATGACACAGAAAGACTACTGAAGTAATGATGGGAAAACTTTTTGGAAGGTCTTGGGTTGATTAATAGCTGCATGCATGAAATATAATGAATCCACTGCTGCAAATGGTTATATCCTGCATATAGAAGTCTACGGCTCCTGAAATATCTGTGCAGGGGGGATCATATACGGTTTGTTGATTATCAGGAGCAGATATAAGGAGATACAATGGGTGCATCTATTCTGGTACTTATATATAGAATCATAGTAATATTTATAGGAGTATCTCTTCTGGTTTATAGGCAGATGGTCAGATATAATTCTGAAAATATTACCTTACAGGTTGTAGAGGCAAAAAAAGTATGGACATCTCCGACATCATGGGGAATTTACCGATTTTTCGTGACTTATGAATATAATGGTGTTGTTTACCGGCAGGAGAGTATCGAATTTGGAGTTTTTCTTTTTTCATTCAAGAATAAAACCATATATAATTGCACCGGTAAACGAAGCAAAAGTGGAAAGGTTAGTTGCGATCAGATATTCTGCATTGAAAAAATTGCGATATTTTTTATATTGGCTGGTGTAGGTTCGTTTTTTAATCGCAGGTTTTGATGCAGTGTTATTGGTTATATGAGAGAAGAACACGAATATAAAAAGAGCGGCGGTACATGTGGCATTGACATTTCCCATTAGAAAAGCGTTTCTCCTGTGGGGATAAAACCTTGTGGAGAAACGCTTTTGTCGTTTAATTAGAATCCCGGAATCAGAGTCACCTGGAAGTTGTCATTGATGTACTTTCTGGTGGCTTCCGTCTGGAATATTTTTACAAACTTTTGATAGGTGGGGTTGTCCTTATCCTGTTCACGGGCGGCGATGACATTTACATACGGGCTGGTATTGTCTTCCTGGGCGAGAGCCGTCTTCGGATCCAGTCCCGCGGATACTGCGTAGCCGCCGTTGATGATGGAGGCGTCGCAGTCTTCAAGAGCTCTTGGGAGCTGGGGCGCCTCCAGTTCGATGATTTTCAGATTTTTCGGGTTGGAAGCGATATCGGAGACGACCGCTTTGACAGGATTGACGCCTTCTTTTAATTTCAGCAGGCCGTTTTTCTCCAGAAGAAGGAGGGCGCGGCCTCCGTTGGATGGATCGTTCGGAATTGCAATGGATGCGCCGTCGGGGAGATCGGACAGAGTCTTGTGTTTATTTGAGAACAGACGAAGGGGCGCGAGGTAAGTGTTTCCGATGGGAACAAGTTTTGTGCCGTTCTTTTCATTGAATGCTTCAAGGAAGGGGACGTGCTGGTAAGAATTTACGTCGATATCGCCCTGCGCCAGTGCCTGATTGGGGGTGACATAGTCGGAGAAGGGGACGATGGTCACTTTGAGGCCTTCTTTTTCGGCTTCTTTGGCGACGAATTCCACGACCTGTTCCGAGTAGCCCGGTGTCGTGCCGACTTTGATTTCATTTTTTGTTTTCGCAGGGTCAGCAGACGCGGCGTCTTTTTTATCGCTGCCGCAGCCTGCGATGAAGCCTGCACATGCCAATGCGGCCAGGGAAATGATGACAGTTTTTTTCAGATTCATAATACATACCTCTCTTTTTTAAAAATAATTTTGTGATAAATTTGGAAATCGGAAATAAGAATGGCGGAAACGGGTAAAAAAAAACTCCATCCCAGCAAAGGGACGAAGACCGTGTTACCACCCAATTTTACCTGCACGTCACCGCACAGGCCTCCATAGGTACGCCGGCTTGCGCCTTGATACCGCATCTCTGTAACGGGAGATCCCGGGCTGCTTTATTATTCGGCAAACCTGACTCGGAGGCCATGTTCAGCAAATTTTCCCGCACTCCTTTTCACCCGCCGGAGCTCTCTTTGGCAGTTCCATCCGCTTACTCTTCTCTTCACAGTCATTATGTAAGTTGGAACAAATATACCACGCGTTTTTTTGCGTGTCAAGGAAAATTTTAAAAGGAATGGGGGTTGGGGGATCTTTTTATCAGATTTCTTTGCATTTAAGAATGATTTTTATTTTCTGCCGCAAAATAATTGGCACTCTGATTTAATAATTGAATTAGGGGAAGCTATTTTATATAATAGGAAGTAAGTAATAATTAGGGTGTAGGAAAAGAAACAGGTTTTGTATTTTATGAAAAATTTTCAGTTACAGGAAGTGGGGAAGGGAAATCATGACATCAGGGAAAGAAGATTATTTGAAAGCGATTTACATCATCAGCGAAGATCATGAGCTGGTATCCAACAAGGAATTGTCCGACATGCTCCATGTGTCGCCGCCGTCAGTGAGCGAGATGATTATGAAGCTGCAGAAAGAAGGGTATGTGGACTACACCGCTTACAAAGGCAGCAAGATGACGAGGAAGGGAAGGCGGGAAGCGGGCAAGCTTTTCCGTTTCCATGCGTTGTGGGAAGTATTCCTTGTGGAAAAGCTCCATTTCTCCTGGAGCGAAGCTCATGAGCAGGCGGACGGTCTGGAACACCAGACGAGCGACATGCTTGCGGAACGGCTTGATGAGTTTCTCGGACATCCTGAACACTGTCCCCATGGTGACCCTATTCCGAAGGCGGACGGCAGCCGCAAAGGGCTTACTTTCCGTACGCTTTCCGATTTAAAGGAGGGGGACAGTACCACTATCCGCCGTATTGTGGAAGATTACAGCCTGATGGACTATCTTCAGGAGAAAGGCATCCATCCCGATATGCGGGTCACTGTAAAAGAAAAGGAACCTTATGAAGGACCGATTCTTCTTGCTACGGAGGCGGGTGATATTTCTCTCAGCTACAAAGCGGTGGAACAGATTTTTGTTGACGAATAAGATGAATAGAATAATACGGAGAGCCTCATTTAGGGCTCTTTTTAATAGCGGCAGGCAGATGCTTTATTTCCCTTTATGCATAAATGGCATATGAAACGGGGGAATACATGCAGAAAAAGTACGATGAAAAAGGCTATACAATTAAAGACAAATCGCTTATAATACATTTACACAATTTTGAATGATGTATACGGAAAAAGACAGAAATGTCTGCCGAAGGAGTAACACTATCAGGCGTCCTGCGGGACACGAAACCGTGTACGGACAAACCTCTGGAGAGTGTCGTATATGACCGCCGAAGGTGCAGGGGCGCGGGGAAGAGTAGTCCTCCCGTTCTAATCTCTCAGGCAAAAGGACAGGGTCGGTGCAGCAATGGAAACATGCATGCCGGCTCTGTTTTTGTCTTCAGGGCCGGTTTTTATATTGTTCCGTCATGTCCTGGTGTACGGAAGTTTTTGAGGGTGGGAGTGAATGCGAATGCTTGACTTGTTAAACCAAATTGATGCGATTGTCTGGGGCCCGTGGCTCCTTGTTCTTCTGGTAGGAACCGGCGTATATCTGACCATCCGCCTCGGATTTCTCCAGATGGTCAAGCTGCCAAGGGCTCTTCGGCTGATTTTCTTTGCCAGAAATAAAGGCGACGGCGACATTGACAGTTTCAAGGCACTCTGCACGGCGCTTGCCGCAACGGTAGGCACAGGAAATATCGTAGGCGTTGCCACTGCTATCAAATTGGGCGGCCCCGGCGCGCTTTTCTGGATGTGGGTAGCCGCTTTCTTCGGAATGGCTACTAAGTACGCCGAAGGCTGCCTTGCCGTCAAATTCCGTTCTATCGATGAAAATGGAAATATTGCAGGCGGACCGATGTATTACATTGAGCAGGGGCTGGGAAAGAAATGGAAACCTCTGGCGCTGGCATTTGCTTTCTTCGGTACGCTCACCGCTATGCTCGGATCCGGTACAACTACGCAGGTCAATGCTATTACGTCTTCTTTACAGGCATCCCTGGGTGTTCCTATCCTGCCCTCTGCAGCAGTGATTACCATCCTGGTTGCTATTATTACTTTCGGCGGATTGAAATCCATTTCAAAAACAGCGGAAAAAATAGTTCCTGCCATGGCTGTTCTTTATTTTATTATCACGGTGGCTCTTCTTGTTATATTTTCGGGAGAACTGCCCCATGCGCTGGCTCTCGTTTTTGACGGCGCTTTTGAAGGTACGGCAGCAGCCGGCGGATTTGCCGGTGCGGGCATTATGCTTGCTATGCGAAGCGGTATCGCCCGCGGCCTTTTTTCCAATGAATCCGGCCTGGGTTCCGCGCCAATCGTGGCGGCAGCGGCAAAAACGAAATGGCCGGCTGAACAGGGTCTTATTTCCATGACAGGCACCTTTATCGACACTATTATTATCTGTACGCTGACCGGTCTGACTATCATTGTTTCCGGTGCATGGCTGGGGGATACCAACGGTGCAGCTCTTACACAGGCCGCTTTCAGCTATGGTTATGGTGCTGTCGCGCCGATCCTTCTGACGGTTTCTCTGACACTTTTCGCTTTCACCACCATTCTCGGCTGGAACTATTACGGTGAACGCTGCCTCGTATACCTTGTGGGTGTCAAAGGGATTACTCCTTACCGCTTGTGCTATGTCGCCATTATCGCAGGAAGCGCTTTCATGCAGCTTGAAGAAATCTGGGCGCTTGCGGATATTGTAAACGGTCTCATGGCCATTCCGAACCTGATTGCCCTTCTTGGACTTACCGGTGTAGTCGTCGCGGAAACAAAGCGGTATTTCCAGCACCTTGCCATTCGTGATGCGAAATTGGTGGCTTACAAAGCAAGGCATATAGGGAAGAAGTGATTGAAGGTCAGCAGGCAGACGATGCGGCATATACGATGATTTGTCTGTAGCCCGGACATAAAAATGAGAAAATGAAAATGCGGTACCTGTCAAGCGTGATGGGTACCGTTTTTGTATCAGCAGATAACAGATGACAGCTTACAGCTGACAGATAGCAACTAGCAGCTAGGAGCTAAGAGCTGGAAACTAAGAACTAGCAGCTAGAAGCTAGTAGCTAGCCATTAGCTGTTAGCTGTTAGCGGCAAGACGTCATCAGCGTAATAGATTCTTCACTCTGTGTCACTGTTCCGTTTCCTGCCTTTCTCAAACAGCATTCTTGCATCCATTCAGAATGACAGCGGACGGTAAGGCGTCATAATGAGGAAAGCGTCAGTCGTCATCCTGAACGAACGTGAAGGATCTATTACCGTGGTGAGGAAGACGGTAAGACGTCATCCTAAGTGAATGTGAAGGATCTATTACCATGAGGAGGAAGGCGGTAAAATGTCATCAGTGTAACATATTCTTCGCTTTGTGTCATATTGCTGATTCCCGCTTTTCTCATAAAACATTTTTGCCAAAGCTCTGAATGACGGGAAGCTGGTAAGACGCCATCAAAGTAATAAATTCTTTGCTCTGTGTCACTGTCTCGTCTGCCGTCTTCCTCACACAGCATTCTTGCTCCTGCTCTGAATAACTGGGGGCGGAAAGGGTGTCCGGGGGATAAGGGATAATTATTCTGCCGGATAAAAACCGCCTCTGAAGGTCAGATTCAGGTCTGACGGCCAGGGCGACATTTTAATATTTATAGAATGTATTTTTCAGCAAAAACGGCGGTAGAGTTTTTCTGCGGCTTCCACGTCTGTCATATGGAAGCGGTGGAGTTTTTTGGTAAGCATGCCGATAAAGGGGTGGGCGCGGAGGAAGCGGACCGCTTTTTCTTTTATCCCATTTTTATCTGTATCGGTATAGCCTTTTTCAATGGCATCCAGCCAGTCTCTTTCTTCTGCGTAGTTTATTCTGCAGATTCCGTGGAGAAGAAGAAGGAAATCTTGTATTTTCTGCGTTTCTTTCCTGCTGCAGTAGTGCCGGCTTTCCCAGTCGAGAAACGTAATTTTTCCGCCGGTGCTGCACAGGATATCCCGCGGCGCAGGACGGCCGTGGATGACACCCGCATTGTGGAGTGCGGCAAGAGACGCGCCTATGCGGTAGAGGAGTTTCTTTTTCTCTTCAAAGGGGAGATCAGGATCTTCCATCCAGTCTTCTATCGTGGGGCCGCCGTCACGGGTGACCATGTATTCGGATGTGAGTACTTCGATTTGCGGAACGAGCTCGGGGCATGCCTTCGCGGCGATGGCAATCCGGGCAACTTCGAAAAGAAATTCCGTTTCCGGAGGCTGCTTTATCAGTCGGTTTCTTTTATTGCTGTACTTTCTTTTGATCCAGAAAATGGTATCATCGATTTTAAATCGTATATTCTTTTGATCCGGGTGGCAGGCGATTTCTTTTTCCGCCGCTTGTTTTATGATTTCTGTATTCATGATTTCCTTGTGTGACGGTTAAATACTTTTAATAGATATATCCATCTTAGCACGTTGACCCGATTTTTCAAGTTTCATGGAAGAGCCGGCGGCTTGAATAATCGGTTTATATTTCCTATACTGGACGTAGAATGATGAGAGGACACAGGGGATTGGAGCAGTGCGCGGGAGGACATATGGAAGCGGATGAGTGGGAAAGAACGGTTTGCAGTGAAAGAGGAAAAGAGAAATCTTTTTTTGGAGAGAAATTTTCTTCTCCACTTGGTTTATGCTGTTTCTTTCTTGCCGCTTTGGCGTTTTTCTTTTGGAGCCCTTTCGTTTCTTTGACGCTTCTTTTGCTTCCGCCTGCCTGGGAGGATTGGAAGACGGGGTATGTTTCTGATTATTGGAGCGTTTTCCTTGCAGCGGCAGGGTTGGGGCACAATGTTTTTTACAGCCGTTTGACGGATGGTTTTATATCTTGCGCTTTTGTTCTTGGCCTGTACGGGCTTCTCTTTCTGCTGGCAAAGCATGCCATGGGGGCGGGAGACATATTTCTTTCAGGTGCGGCTGCATTATGGCTTGCGCCGGTTTCCGTACCGCTTTTCCTGTTTCTTTCCGCTTTCTCCGCGGCTATGGCAGGCATGGTGCTTCTTTTCCTTGGCAGAATGTCCCGCAGGGAGGGGATTCCTTTCTGCCCGTTTATCGCGTTGGGAGGTGTGGCGGCGTATGGCGCGGAAGTATTTCAGCTTCCGTTCTTTCCATCGTGGCACTGTTTTATTTGAAGTCCTTCTGGCAGCGGTAATTTTATCGCTTGCGGCGCTGGCAGTGATCCCTCTGTACATGGGATGGCGGAGCGAGAAAAGGCTGGAACTGGCAGCGGAGGAAGTGGCTTCGGCGATACGGCAGGTGGAAATCCTTGCGAAAAATGAGTCGGCCGATTACCCTTCTATGTCGGAAGGGCTCACGTTCTTTTGTGAAACGATGACTGACGGCACGGGACGGTATTACACGAGGAAAGGGACGGAGCGCGTGAATCCGAAAGGATATCTGCCCAAAGGGATCCGCGTGGACGGAGGGAAGGCCTCGCTCCGTTTCCGGAAAGACGGTTTCGCAGGAACGGGAGAAGAATATAATATATTTCTGACCACCGACAACGGGAAATACGGGCGGATGATTACGGTAGCCATGTACACGGGGCGTGTCCGTGTAAGGAAAATAAAATAGTGGGAAAGATCGGTTTTATGGTAGAATGAAAATGTATCAGGGAGATCTGATATATCATTAAAGGAAAGGATTCTTTCCACGGATCATGAGCTGATCCATTTAGTATTTGTCACGAATTTTCGTGCACCTGTTATTTATATAAGAAAAGAGGAATTTTATATGGCTTATTTTATTACCCCGAATGTTACGGCGGATAATTCCGCTTTCCCTCTTCGGCAGGCGGAAGGGAAAGTTCTTGGCCGCGTCCGTTCCCTTGTCAAGGGATCCACGCCGCGGGCGGGAGTGAAGGATTACCGCTTTTTTGTCGATCCTTTATCATCGCTGCCGCCTGAAATGGGAGAAGGCCCGCGGTTCGGCTTTACCGGATTTATGAGCCGCAGCGGCTACGGTTTCAATGCTTTTGCCGGTGAAGAGGAGGCGCTTGCCAGATTGCAGGAAGATCTGGGCGGTTCTTTCGTGACATTCACGCCTGCTCTTAGAAATAATAAGTTTTTCGTCCTTGATGATTTGAAAAAGGAAGGACGCACCCCTTTCATGGAACAGGATGAAGATTACCGTCCCGTTCCTGCTTTTGGACGGCAGGGAGAGCCTGCGATGGAAGGAGATATCAATAAATTCTGCCGCCATCTTTTGGAGGGGAAACCTATACCCGGCCTGTCAAAAAAATATTGGAACAATGATTTTACGCCCTACTTTATTGCTGCGGCTGCGGAGCGGCACGATGAAAAGTTGGGCGACTTTGTTCTTTTTGCACCTTTGAATGGAGATGCTTTTGAAGAGACAGTCATTGATGAGGGCGGCGCGTATTTTCACGGAGGCCATCTCGGGTACAAAGTGATTGATATCTCTGACGAAATCATGGCGGGCCACGTTCTCCGCTGTGCCAATTCACCCCTTTGGTTTGTACCTTTTGAATATATCGAACACTTGAAAGAGGGCATGGAAGAAGTGCCGGCTGATGGGGATATTTTATCCGCCCGCGGCATTGAAGAAAGGCCGGCAGTATCTTTTGTGTCTGCCGCAGAAGCACCTGCGGGTTTGGGAAATATCCTGCCTTCCCTTTTGGAGAAAGACACTTCTGAAAGCGTGACTGCCGGCGAGGAAGGACCGGCAATCGATGAGAAAGTGGAAGAAATAGAAATGTCTGAAGAAACGGAGGAAAAACCGGACAGGGAAGATGAATTCCTGAACCGTTTTTCCGCGCTTGCTTCTTCAAAAGGACTTCTGTATGCGGAAAAAGATTTGATCAATTTCCATATTTCCGTGAAATCTTCGCGCCTGACGATCCTGTCGGGGATGAGTGGCACAGGGAAATCACGTCTTGTCCGTCTTTACGGCGAAGCCATGGGGCTACCTGATGACCGCATCGCCGTCGTGCCTGTCCGTCCGTCATGGATGGATGACGGAGATATCCTCGGCTATGCGGATATGAAAAATATGATTTACCGCCCTGCCGACACGGGTCTGGCGGAGCTTCTTCTTGATGCGGAAAGGCATTCGGAGGAAATGTATATCGTTTGCTTTGATGAAATGAACCTGGCCAGAGCGGAGCATTATTTTGCCCAATTTATTTCCGTACTGGAAAAAGAGGAGGATCCGGTTATCCGCCTGTACAATCCGTCGCTCCAGGGACGCCTTTATAATGGAGACGCCTATCCTGCGGAAATTTCCATCGGAAGAAATGTCATTTTCACCGGCACGGTGAACGTGGATGAATCAACATACCGTTTTTCCGATAAAATCCTCGACCGCGCGAACATGATTACTCTCCATCAGGAACGGTTCAGCGACTGGCTCACTGCCGAAAAGGCGGAGCCGCCGGATCTGAAGGAAATATCCTTTGTCCAGTTTGAAAGTTACCGGAAAACGGGGGATATGGAACTCACGGCGCGGGAATTGGAATTCCTTGATACACTGAATGATGCCCTTCGGGAAGGCGGTGTCCAGGGGTGTATCGGTTTCCGCGTGGCGCGCCAAATGGACAGGTACTTAAAGAATATTCCCGAAAATGACGGTTTTGATCGGGAGGCGGGACTGGACTGCCAGCTGGTACAGAGGATACTTACCAAAATACGCGGCTCTGCCCAGCAGCTGTCTGCTTTGCTTTCTCTCTCCGATAAAGGTGATGTGGAAGGCCGTTTGGTCAAGGTGCTTGACAGTTTTTCCGATCTTTCTGATTTTGAGGAATCACGACGTGCCTTGCGCGCCAAAGCACAGGAACTGAATTTGTATGATTACACGGTCTGAACGGTCAAGAGAAAAACGGAACCGGATGTTTTCGCCGGGGAGAAGGAACCGTCGTGAAAAGAAACTGCCCTTCAGGCTTTCTTTCATTACAAAAGGCGACGGCGGCCGTGTTTACCCGTTTACCCGGTTTGTAAACGGAGAAGAAGCAGTTTTGGAAGAATCCGCCGGTGTGAGTCTCGTGGAAAATCAGGATATCTGGCTCCGCTTCGACGGGCCTCCCGATTTCCGTTTTACCATGGACGGGCTCGATGTGGTGACACTGCCCCATGCGGAAAAGATTGACGGACAGAGTTATCTCCGCCCCGGATGGAAAGGAGAACCGTTCCTTCTTTTTGAGGGGAGAGACTTCCCGCTTGTTCCCGGTTACTATGTGATTACCGTGACAGGCGCGGGAAAAATATGGCGGGGGCTTTTGGAAATCACCCCCAAGTTCATGGGACGGCAGAGCTGGCAGGCTATGCGTGAGGAACTGGTAGAGGAAATAAAAGATCTTTCCTTCGATTTTATGAAACGGAGTATCCATATTTCCCGTTCCATGGAAGGCGAACTGGGGCTGAAATCTGCCATGCTGCTCCGTTTCTATGCCATCAGCGAAGAGTCGGACCGTGTCGTGCAGGTGCTGGGGGAACTGGCGCGTACGGCAAATTCCCGCATTGTCCGCAAACAGGGTGTCGTAAGGAGCAATCGGGATGCCGCAGGCGCCCATATCCGCTGCGCATCGGGAAAGTCACGGGAAGGGACGCCCGTCCTGCCTGTCATTTGCTCGGAAGTGACCTGGAACGTGGCGGAGAATCGTTTTGCCAAAGCTATTTTACAAAAGCTGGATGAAAATCTCCGTTCTTTTGTACAGGAAATTGACGATCATGCACGGCGGCTGGGAAAAGTACAGGATGCCAATGCGGGGTACTATAAAAACCGAGATTTTAAAAACGGGGCCAATGCGCTTTCTCATTTTGAGAAATACCGGGCCCGGGCGGTGCATATACGAAATGCGATCCGGATGGTGGCAGAGGCGACTTGGTTTCATGAAGCAGAAAGCGGAATGCCCGAAACACTGCCCATGACTGTTTTTCTTGACCCCCGTTATTCCCTTTTGTACAGGCTGTACAGAAATTTGAGAAATCCTGCCGACAGTCTTTCCGTATCATCTTTCTATCAATTCCAGTGGAAGCGGACGGATAAACTGTACGAACTTTGGTGTTTCCTCCAATTCATCAAGGCGCTGGAAGAAAAGGGGTGGGAGCTGGCAACGGGCCCTGCCGTGGTACAGGAAGACGGGAAGTACCGTCTGTCCAGCCTGGAAGAAGGAACGGAAATTACTCTGTCAAGGAATGATGAAAAGATCCGTCTCATTTATGACGGCACTGTGCCCCAGCATGCATCGGACACCGACAGGGAAACGGATCCCCTCTATACGAATAATGTCCACCGCCGTCCTGACCTCCGCATGGACTACTATCGGAACGGAGCGTATAATGGCTCTCTCGTGGCAGATTTTAAATACCGTGACATTTTTTTTCTGTGGCGCGACGCGGCAAGAAGTGCGGGCATTCGTACCCAGTTCAACGCGTACCGCGATATGAATACGAAATTTTACCGCGGCATGGAAGAAAGCGATTCTCTCAGGAACAGCCGCCCTGTAAAAGAAGTGTGGGCGGTTTTTCCGAAAGAAATACCTCCCCGCGGAGATGAGGATTTCAGTCTTCGTTTCATTTCTCTTGCTCCCGGTCTGAAAGCGAACGGGAATCTGGCGGAGATGGTGGAGCGGTACATTGTTTCTCTGAATGAAAATTAGGACAAAAAAAGCGTTTGGAACCAAACAGTCCAAGCGCTTTTCAATTTACCGGATATGGTCTTTGGGAATCTGTGCCTCGCAGAGGTGGTGGATTTCTTCCGTATGCCTGCTTTCTGTAAGGAAGTAAAGGAAATCACCAGAGAGAAGTTTTGTATCAGGGTCGGGAATCATATCTGCCCCCTGCCTTTTGATATTGACGAGTACCGTGTGAGACAGACGGGGGATTTCCTCCACTGTCCGGTTTTCGAGGATGGAACCGCTGCCCACGGGAATTTCCAGAATATTTCTTTCTTCGTCGGAAACGGGCGTAGAACCATTGGACAGGGATTTTTTCAAGAGAGAATCATAAATCGGCTGGCCTTTCAGCAGTTCCGCTGTGACATAAGCTACGGCGGAAGCGAGGGCAAGCGCCGTGAGGTGATGGAAGTCACCTGTCATTTCCAGAATGAGGAGCGTCCCCGTAATGGGAGCGCGGATACTGGCGGCAAAGAAAGCGACCATGGCAATGATAATAATGTTTGGCAGGTAGAGGGCGGATAAAATGCCTGCAGAGATGAGGAGTTCCCCCTCCAGGGAGCCGATGAGGGCGCCGATGACGAGAAGAGGCAGGAAAAAACCGCCGGGAACGCCGCAGCCGTAACTGATGAGGGTGAAAAGAAATTTTGCCAGAAGAAGCGCCGCAAGGAATCCGAAGCCGTACCGTGCTTTTGCCAGCGAATCGACCAGGAAATTTCCTCCGCCTAAAACATCGGGCAGTGTGAAAGCAAGAATCGTCGCTGCAAAGAGGGCAAACATGATTTTCATATATTGGCTTCTGAAGATAGGAAGACCATAAAAAGCGTCCATATGGAGCAGGCCGTAATTGAAAACGATACCTGCAAAACCGCAGGAAATGGCAATAAGCACTACACACCACAAGTATTCCGACGGCAGATGGACAAGAAGAGGAAAGGAAAAACTTGTCGCCGATCCGAAAAAGAACTGGGACACAATGGTGGCGGAAATAGCGGAAGCCATTGTAGGGAGAAGGACAGCGCCCGAAAAATTGCGGTGGAGCTCCTCCAAAGCAAACATCGTTCCCGCCAGGGGAGCATTAAACGCCGCCGCAAGACCCGCGCTGGCGCCGCTGGTGATGAGATACCGTTCCTCCATGCGTGTCCGTCCCATGAGGCGGCTCAAGCCCTGGGCGGCAACGGCGCCGATTTGAATAGACGGCCCTTCACGGCCCAGAGACAAGCCCGCGCCGATGCCTAAAGCACCTGCGGTGATTTTTACCCAGAGAATGCGGAACCATTTCATTTTGAAGAAACCGAGAATGACACCCTTCACCTGCGGAATCCCCGACCCGGAAGCCATGGGGGCGTATCGGCACATGCCGTAAAGTACGCTGCCGATGAAGAAAAGTGCTGCCAGCCACCAAAAGAGGGGGAGGAAATCGGAAATCCCGAAAGACGGGATAATGATTTCCTGAAACAGACGGCGGCGATAGGTATCAGCCAGTCCCAGGAGGAAACGGAAAAGGGCAATCAAAAGACCGCCGGCGATTCCGACGAGGATTCCTTCCAGAAAAAGGCGGAGACGGAACCGGTGCCAGTGATCAAGAGCGAGATATGTTTTGAAAAGCTGTTTGTTAAACTGCAGGCGGGATTCTTCCCTTTCCGCCTTTTCCGATTGAGAGTCCATAATCTTTCCGATAGAAATAAGCCGCGAAGATGCTGCAGCCTGAAAATTAAAGTTTAACCTGGTAAGTGAGTACCGCGTCGATAGCGGAAATGGCATTTTCCCAGGTGAGGTAAGAATCCTTCATCTCCCGGGCGTAAAATTCATCTTTTACGTACTTCGCATTGATTTCCACATTCAATCTGGCCGCACGGATACAGGAAACGGCTTGTTCCGCAGCGATAACCGCGTCAGTGATGACATTCTTATTGCAGTGAAGCAGGAGCTGGGTAAATGCGGGGAGCAGTTCGCTCATAGCGTCTGCCATCCGGTAAGGTGCTTCTGCCGATTTTTTAAAAGCCGCTTCCAGATTTTCTTTCCGCTTCGTGTCGGCAGGATCCCTTGGTGATTGGAGAAGCGCCATCAATTCACAGAAGTTTTTTGCATCTTCATCCATCAAGTCAAGGAAAATAGAACGGGCCGATTCGAAAATGGCGGCATACTGCTCCGCTTTTTCACGGAAATCATCAGTATTCTTTCCGGAGGAAGAAAGGCGGGAAGCCATTTCTCCCAGGGCGCAGGCCTGTGCTCCGATGAGTCCCGCAGCAGCACCGCCGCCGGGAGCGGGAGCCGTAGAACCGAGAGCGGATAGGTAAGCATCAATCGTCATTTCATGAAATTTAAGAGACATAGGACCTCCTATATGCTTTATTACTCTTCTTATTATATAGCTCCGGGCAAGACAGAGAAAAAGTAGAAGGGATCCACCGCGTACAAGAGCTTTTCTCCGGAAACTTGAAATATTGACGCCTGTGGGCAAGCATGGTATAATACATTCCGTTATACAGCAGGTGCTGTATGACAAGATGCGGCGGGTGTGGTGAAGTGGTTAACACGGCGGATTGTGGCTCCGTTATGCGTGGGTTCGACCCCCACCACTCGCCCCATTTTTTTTACACAAATCTATACGGTTTGCAGGATAGGATCCATTTTCCATAATGGGGGTATAGCCAAGCGGTAAGGCAACGGACTTTGACTCCGTTATCGGTGGTTCGACTCCACCTACCCCTGCCAATATATTGCGCGGACAGCCGCGTTTTTTTATTGGTATTTTTAAACGGCGCTGTACCGTAGGAACGCATTTTTGTATGTGTATCCGTCTGTGGACTGCAGATCTCATGGTCTTAATTTATGCG
>ERZ894220.530-NODE-530-length-26982-cov-14.1642_pt1 | contig 26982 bp, 24 predicted proteins | sample MGYA00380292_ERZ894220 | MGnify/ENA primary metagenome ERZ894220 (study PRJEB32331, sample SAMN06328446) | human gut metagenome | biome: human gut microbiome; feature: stool | host: Homo sapiens | collected 2014-12-05 ... | reverse complement strand
TTTGTTGCTCAGGAACTTATAAATAAAGTTAAATCAAAGTGTTGCGGAATTAAGGTTAATATGATCTTCTCTACTTCCTTGTCAAACTTGTCATTTATCTTTTTATTGAGCTCCGGTCCCGGTTTGTAGGGCATGAACTGCCGTTTCGGGATTTTCACGGTGAGCTTCGTCTTCTTTGTCAGGGCGAGGCGTTTCCAGAAGGTATCTTTCTTTTTGTCATCGCCTGCCTCCAGGTAGTGTTGTCTCCAAGCAAAGCGCCGCATCTTGGGGGTGACGGGGGGATGTGTTTCTCCACCCCGGTTGTGGATGGCGGCGTAAGGGACACGGGTGAAGAGAGTAACTTGTCCGTCGCCCGGTATATATTGGATGCTCCTTGACAGGTTCGGGCTGCCGGAGAGTAGCGGCCCATATTGAGAACCGGCACTGCTTCCACCGGTTCTTTGCCGCTTGGTTTCCTTCCATTTGTGAAAGCCATTGTGCGTGAAACCGCCACGCCGGAAGTCTTCCTCGATGTGGCGTTTGGCGATGTTTCCTGCCAGTACAGGCATCTTATGACGCCTCAATTCCTCTAATTCTTTCGACCATTTTTCAGAGAGGCGGTGATATTCCGGTATATTCATTGTTTATTAAATAATTAATTGTATCTTTGTGACATGGAAATAGCTTTTAAGTCTATGCCGGATTGTATTTCCGGCCGTGATTTAGAGGCTATTTCTCTTTTAGTTGGTTCAGTATATTCGGACTGTCCGAAATGCTATACAGAATTTTGCTTCCGTCCTGATACTCCTTTACGATAATCCAACTCTTGTCTCCAAGTATCCTTGTCTCAAACAGGTGAACCCATTTAGAACCGGGTTTTGTACTTCTGTCCTTCCCATATCCCAGATACTTAGCTTTTTTAAGCACACTGCCTATCTGGAAGATGAGTTCATTCTTGTGAGCGTAGTGCTCGTGCGGTTGATTAGTCCATTCGTCAATGCTGCGACGTGATATGGCTATTTCTCCAGCGAGTTCAGAATGGGAAATCATAGTTCCCTGCAGTTCTGCCCTGGCCTCCTTTTTGATTTCTTTGGTACGCTCCGAGTATTTTTCGTCCTGATCGTGTCGTGGTTCAACCTTTACCTTGGCATAATCCGGGAATTTATTTTTCAAGAACTCTTTTACCGCTTCCTTTGCCCCTTCATATCCATTGGCAATGTATGGATGTGTGTCGCTGAACAGTTTGCCATCCCGCCCCGGATTATTATCCAGTCCCGGGGCAGGCTGGTCTTTGGACGACTTGCTTTCTATGGGTGCCCCGGTGGGCGGTTCGTCTGTAGCCGATAAAGAACACTTGCAGTTCCAGCGGTCTCCGGGGCGGTGCACACTCCAGAAGGGGTGGTTTATCGGGAGGATAGTCCCCCAATAAACCTGATGGTCTGCTCCCGGGTTTGCGCTGGTACTGGGCATCCATTCAAGGTTGGGAAGAACGTCAGCGTATTGCTCGAAACGTTGCCAGTCCGCAGCCTGGCGCGCACGGATGACGGCGGTGTTGTATTCGGTTTGCAGCCAGTGCCGGACGTGATGGTCGAGCATGGGGTGGACGTCTTCTTTCCACTGTTTAAACGGTTTTAAAATGCCGTTTGAATCGTAGAGTTGCGCGGCGATATCGTTCTGCATCCGGTGGACTTTGAAGGCGGAGAAGACGGCGTTACCCTGTTCCAGCTTCTGCCGGAAAGGTTCGGGAACTTCCGCGCCGGAACTGCTGAGTCCCTGAGCGGCGGCATCGTTCATTATGCGGAAAGTTTCGTTGAAAAGGTTTTCCTCTATATCCGTCATAGGGTGGAAATTCTTTTCGTAGACGCGCTTCAGGGCACGCTGCAGGGCGGCGTTGTCGAAGACGAAAGCGGTACTTACGTCATCATCGGCGACAACATCCCGATATAATTCATTCATTACCAGTCTAAAGCCCCGCTGTTGTCCGGGGCTTGCTCGAAAAAAGAGCGGGAACGGTTTTTAGGGTGTTTTGCTACCACCTCCCCCTGCGGGTACTCACCCCCTCCTTGCTCCCCCGTTTGGCGGGGGAGGGCAACCTCCCCGGAGGAGGAGAATTGAGATACTCCGAGAGCGAATGGGTTGTTCATTTTCTTCTTCTCTGCCATTTCCGCTTTCAACTGTTCGTAGTTGTCCGGGCGTTCGATGTTCAATTGCTCGTACAGATAGTCATCATCGAGCGGCAGATCGAATACGTTTACGGCCTTTTCCAGTAATTCGGCTTTGACTTTCACTTGTTCCAAGTCGGTTTCTTCCACATAAACAAACTCACCGCCTTGGGTATTGACTCCAAGAGCCGCAAACAAGTCTGTCATGTCGTAGTTCAGCAGGTTCAGAATGGCAAGAGCGTCTTGTTCGATAAGTTCCTGCTCCACCTTGTTGTGCACGGTTCCCAAGGCTTGTGTACCCGTTTCACTGGCTTCGGTGGTGAGGGTGTTACCCAGGACAGCCTTGCTCATTTCCGCGTTACAGCGGTCAACGAAGGTACTGTAGAGCTCGCTGCTTCCGGTGGTATTACTGGTTTCTACGAAATCAAGGTTAGAACCTTCGGGTGTAAAGAAGGAGGAAGCGCCTCCCTGGGCCTTGGCGGCTTCCATGGCGGCGGACAATGCTTCCGGGTCGGCGGCATCGTAGGTGTACTTGCGTATGGGCATGCCGAATATCTCGGAGAACTGCGCCCAGTCGCCCACGGTTCCCCGCTTGTAGATGACGTACGGAGCGCACCGTGCCAGGATGCCGAGCGGTTCTTTGCCCCGTATCATTAGCAGGTCCGGGTATTCGTCAAAGCTTTCACCGTTGATGTCGTTCTGACGGGTTTTGATGAGTCTCAGTACCGGGTCCACGTGCTTTCGGGGCACGAGATAGTAGTCTATCCATCCCTTACTGTTGATGTAGAACTGTACCAGCGTGAACCCCCAGTAGTCAGCATCCAGTGCATCACCAATGAACCGTAGGAACCAGGGCGAAGAAATCTGCTCGTTTACTTTATCATCGGCCACGCCGTTGCGTCTGAACTCTATTTTCCTGCCAAGTACACCGCTCTTCCGCTTTTGGATGACAGAAAACAGATGCGGGTCCATCAGACTCTCACTGTAGATATCGTAAATCTGAACCCGCTGTGTGAAGTCCACATTCTCGGCGCTTCGGATGCCTCGCATATAGTCATCCAGCCCGATGCCGAAACGTTGGGGTTGTGTCAGTATGATGGTGGCGCCCTGGCGGGTGACGTTGCTGCCTTCGGTGATGCGCTGTTTGGTTTTGGATGCTTTGTTCCAAAATGCCGGGAAATTTATTCTTTTCATAAATGGTTCGTGCGTTTAGGGTTACTACTCATCAGCCAGGGGCTGTTCTGTTTCTGCTCTTCTTCCGGCAGCTTGGGAGCACCGTCGATGGTAATCTTGAATGCCGCCACCTGTTTCAGCCATTCCACGGCACGCTCATAGCGGTCTTTCCGTATCTGCGACATCTTCTGCGGATTATGAATACTGAATATGTGGTATACTGCGATATCGATTGCCATCATCAGGATAAGTTGGTTGCGGGCATCCCCTTCGGCGGAGAAGATGGCATCTACATCGTAGCGAGCACTGAGATAGCCGCGCATCTCAGCGATGGCACGGTCTTCGCAGATTTCGACGATGCTTTCGTCATCGCGGGTCAGGGAGCCCAGTATCTCGCGGTGGATGCTGGCGTCGTAGTCTTCGGGATTGATGAACTTACTCATGGCTATAATCTTTTAGGATTGTTCCGGGCGTTGTGGTGCGCCACGGTAATCGGTTTTAGTTGCTGTACTTTCTTCTTGAGGATGCGCAAGCCGCCTTCCACACAGTCAGGGCCATCCGCGGGGAACTTCAACCGCAAGGTGAAGAGCCGGAACTGGTCATCCAGTCGCTTCATGTGCGGATTGTCCTTTTCGGCTTCGTTGAAGATGAGGTTCCCTTCCCGGTTCAGCGGTTCCAGGTTGGCTTCGATACGGGTACCTTTTTCGGTCTTTCGCTCTTCGTCGGGATGGATGTAAAGTTGCACGTTCCGTTCCCGGCGCACCTTACCGACCAACGGTTTGAATACTTGCTGAAAGAAAGGGTCTTGCAGTTTGTTGTTCTCCATGTAGCAGTATACCGATGTCTTTCCGTCTACATATTCCAGCAGTTGTACATACCAGTCGATGAAGTCCGAGTTCAGTCCACGGTCCAGGCGGACATTGATAATATAGACCTTCTGTTTCAGCTGTCCCATCAGGATGCAGCTTTTGGTGCTGCTGTTCTTGCTCTTGTTCTCGCCGGGTGCGGGGTCGCCGTAGATGACCAGGAAATCGAACTTGTTCAGGGCGGGCACTTTGCCGTAAGTCAGTTCCTTAAATACTTCGCCTTCAGTGACGGGATTGTTGAAATACTCCGTCTGCTGGGCGGCGGTACTGATTTTGGAAAGTGCCGTATCGATATTCTCTTCCGTATTCTTGGATGGCCAGGTGCTTCGTCCTTCCTTGTCCCGGATGTTCACTATATCCCAATGGTCGGCCGCTTCTCCCGCCCTTACCACACAGCAGTCGCGGGCAATGATATTCCCGCAGAATATGATCAGTGTTTTTATGGCAGTGTCTCGCGTACCGTACAGTGCCTTTTCCCACCACTCCCAGTTCTTCTGAACCGTATCCGGGTTGCGGACCGATTCGTCGGTATCGAAGTCATCCACCAGTAGTACGTCCGGACGAATGGCACCATTGCGGCTACCACGTGGTGCATTACCGGCACCCACGGCACGGAACGAACATCCACACTTGGCTACAAACTCTTCGGCGCACCAGTTGCCAAGGTTGACTTGTACACCGTAGTAGGCGCGTATCAGGGCATTCTCTTCAAACTGCTTCTTATACGGGTCGAGCAAGCGGGTAGCACTGTCTTGTGTGGCAGACGCCATCATCACATTGCACTTCTTCTTTGTCAGTGCCAGGTACATCACGATGAACATCACCGTGGTACTCTTTGCCAGCCCTCGCGCCCAGGAAAGCACCTCAAACCATTCTTCGTGCTTGATGCAGCGACGGATGGCCTTTATCTGGAAGTCGGCAAACTCAAACTTGCAATAATCCGGGAAGAAGAACTTTATCCATTCTATCGGGTCGGCTTCCAGGCGCGCGCGGTCTTTGGCTATCTGTGCCTGCGTCAGGTTCACATCCGAGTTTTGGCGGCGAAGCCCGGCTTCATAGAACACCGCCCATTCGCGGAGCGCGTCCCTGTCCCTTTGATTCTGTGTTCCCATAACTTTTAATTTTTCATTCTTAATTAGTTACAGGCTATCCTTTATAAAAGCATCCCACAACCGAAGGAACTCTTTACTCTTGTCCAGATCGAACGGACGCAGCCAGTTGATGAACTTCATGCCTACGCTGATGATATCGGCAATGCCTACGTCGGTTTCCATCTTCTTGATGGCTGTTGCCAGCTTGTTCAGCGTGTCGGCCTCGGCCGCGGTGGCATAGCGTTTTCCTTCTTCCCGCTGGCTGATGATACGGTTGATCTCCGCCACCTGCCGGTGAAGGCTGGCCACCTGCTGCTCTTTGGTAAGCGTCATGCCGACCCTCATCTCTTCCCATTTTTCCACTGTCACCCACCGGTTGACGGTCTTTCGCGATACACCCACTTTGTCCGCTATTTCCTGCTGGGTAAGATTGTCCTTCAGGTAGAGTGTGCGGGCATAGTCCTTTTTCTGTTGTGCGGTTAAATCTGCCATAATTCTGTAATTAGAGTTTACGCAAAGGTCATTACTCCGGACGGGAAGAGGAAAAAAGCGCGGAGCGGTTACAAACTATGCCGCAAGGTTTACATACCTGCTCGTAACCGTTACACACTTTTTTGTGCGGTTATCCTTATAGACATAGCTTTGCCGCAAATAATCGGAAACGCATGACTGTTTTTAAATCCATATTAAACGAAAAGACCGCTTGCCTGCTGCTCTATGGAGAAGTCAGCGACGAAGGCGGTGAGGGTAAGATAGCCAGCCGCGACATCGTGAACGAACTGATGTACCTGGACGCGGGCTATGAGAACCTGAACATCCGTATCAACTCCATCGGCGGTGACGTTTACCCCGGCATCGCCATCTTCAATGCCATCCGCCAATGCCGGAGCAATGTCACCATCTATATAGACGGCATCGCCGCCAGCATAGCCGGTGTTATTGCTCTCTGCGGCAAGCGCGTGGAGATGAGCCGCTATGCCCGCATGATGTTGCATAACGTCAGCGGCGGCTGCTACGGCAACAAGAAGGACTTGCAGGATATGATCTCCACCATCGAGAGCCTGGAAGACACCATCGCTGAAATCATCGGCGGACGCTGCGGCAAGGATAAGGAAGAGGTGAAGAGTGCTTACTTCGACGGTACCGACCACTGGCTGAAAGCCGACGAAGCCTTGCAGCTGGGACTGATCGATGCCATCTACGACGTGGAAGCCGTACCCGATGAAAGCACCACGGACGATATTTACCGCATATTTACTAACCGGCTGGAGCAGGAGCAACAGCCACAAAACCCCGATAAAATGAAATTGGAAGACTTTAAGACAATTCCCCGTTTCGCCAACTGTGCTGACGAAGCGGCAGTGATGGCCATGCTTGGCGAGACTGCTCAGAAAGCGGACAAAGCCGATGATCTGGAAAAGGAGAATGGCGAACTGAAAGAGCAGATCAGACAGCAGGAAGAAGAGCGGATTGAAACCGCTGTGACGGATGCCGTGACGGACGGCCGTATCGGTGCCGACCAGAAGGACACCTACAAGAACATTCTGAAAGCAAACTTCAAGGACGGACTGAGCGCCCTGAAGGCGTTGAAGCCAAAGAAGATGCTGAAGGACAAACTGGAAGCCCCTGCGGGCGGTGAAGGCGAAAGCCCTTGGCAAAAGAAGATGAGGGAAATTGAGGCAAACCGTAAAAAGTGATGCGCTATGATACCTATCAAGAACCCCAAGAATGCCAAACTGGGCGGTAGCTCCTACTTTGGTAAGAATGTCGGCAGCAGCGTACGTAGCGCCGGCAGTGCCCCGCAAATCCGCGGACGGCAGAAGATTAAAATGTGATAATGTGGTAATATGCTAATGTGCTAATTGCCGTGCGGCATAACCCGAATAACTAACAATTAATAATAAAAAGACAATGGCAATTCAAGGATTGAATACCACCAACTATGGTGGTGAAGTACTGGAAACCGTCCTCACCCTTGCTACTACCGGCAACGAACTGGTGGGCAGAGGGCTTATCATGGTGATTCCGGGCATTAACAGTTCTATCAGCATCCCCCGCGTGAAAACGGGTACCATGCTGCAAAAGCGCAAAGAAGACCCGTCCAAGGATGACAGCAAGGGTGACTTTACTTACAGTGAACAAAGGCTGGTTCCGAAAGACATGATGGCTTTCACTCTTTTCAACCCCCGTGCTTTCGAACACATCTGGCGTCCCTTCCAGCCGACGGGCGACCTCGTTTTCCGTCAGCTTCCCCCCAACATTCAGAGCCTCTTGCTGAACGAACTGTTGAAGCAAGTGGGCAACGAGCTGGGCTACCAGTATATCAACGGTGAATACAAAGACACCGGTGATGCCTACCTGATGGACGGCATTCTGACGCAGGCTGCCAAGAACGTGGATGTGGTGAAGGTGAAAACCGTCGGCACTACTATGCTGGCACGTCTCAAGGAACTGCGTACCAAGATTCCCGTAACCATGCGTAAGAATCCGAACCTGCGTATTCTGATGTCCGTGGAAGACTTCGACCAGTACGATGACGAACTGACGCAACTCGCCAATAAGGGTACCGCCCCCACGGATATCAACCTGGAACGCTACAAGGGCATTCCGTTCGAGGTGCTGACTCAATGGCCGCAAGGCTTGATCGTTGCCACCCTCTGCGACAGCGGTATGAACGGCAACCTTTTCGCAGCTGTCAACCTGCAGGATGACGAAAACGTCATTCAGATTGACAAGTGGGCGAATGCCAGCGAACTCTACTTCTTCAAGATGCTGATGAAGGCGGACACGCAGATCGGCTTCGGTGAGGAGTTCATCGCACTGGATTGGCGCGCCGACGGTGCATTCAAATTTGTAACAGAAGGGTAAGGAGGTGCAGCTATGGCAAAGAAAGACAAAGTTACAGTGATTGTCCTCGAATCCTTCCAGGACAAGTACGACCACAAGACGCAATATCCGGTAGGTGCGGAGTTGCAGGTAGACCAGGAACGTGCGGATGATTTGGTAAGCCGCAAGCTTGCCGGAATCAAGGAGCCGGAACCTGCCAAGAAACCCAAGACCAAGGCACCAGAAGCCCCGAAAGCCGCTAAGGAAGAGAAAGCGGTTGAGGTACCTGAACAGAAAGAAACGGAGCAGAAAGATGACCAGAGGACTGAGGAACAATAATCCGGGAAACATCCGCCTGTCACGTACTTTGTGGCAGGGGGAGGTGCACCCGTCGCAGGACCGTTCATTCTGTCAGTTCAAAACGATGGCCTACGGTTACCGAGCTCTCATCAAGCTGTTGCAGAACTATCGCAGGATGAACGGTTGCCGGACGATGGCGGACTTCATCAACCGATGGGCGCCGCCCGTGGAGAACAACACATCGGGTTATATCCGGCGGGTGTGCACGGAAATGCAGGTACCAGACAGCTATGTGCCTGATGTGAATGATAAAGCAACCATGTGCGCTTTTGCGGCAGCCGTCTCTCAGGTAGAGAATGGCATTCCCGCTGTGACGGCAGATGTGGAAGCGGGTTGGAACTTACTCTAAAAAGGAGGAATAAAATGGATACACTTGAAATCTTGAAGCTGATATGTGGTATCCTTACGGTTGCCATAGGAGCCGGAGGATTCAAGATGTACATAGACAGACGGAAATACATCCAGGAGGTAGAAAAGCTGAAGGAAGAAGTACAGGCGGCGAAGGTAAATACCCGTAGTAGCGAACTGGACAACGTTCAGAAGGCGATGCAAATTCTGATGGATGATATCGTGGAACCTTTAAAACAAGAAATTAATGCAATCAGAAAAGAACTCGCCAAACTCAGGCGTGTCGTTGAAAAGGCTAACAATTGTCGTTTTTCTGCTAATTGTCCTGTGCGCGATGAGTTGCAAAAGTCCGACAAGAGTGGTGAAGAGTACCGTCCTCGACAGCCTGCAAAGCGTAAGACAATCCGTTCTGACCTTTCTACCGGTACCGGCAAGCGAAGCGCGGATGACCTTGCCGATGAGCCAACTGGCCGTGCTGCCGGAAGGCGCGGGATATAGTGCGCGAAGCGGGCAGGCCACGGCAAGCGTGGTACGCGGACGCGGTGATACCTTAACGTTCACTTCGACCTGCGACAGCCTGGCGCGTGAAGTAATCGCCCTCCGGGAAGAAATTACGCGCATAAGAAATGAAACCGGTGAGGAAGTGGAAGAACCTCCTCCGCAGGTGGTGCATGAGCCAACCGGCTGGCAATGGTTTCAGATATGGGCAGGTAGGTTACTGCTAATAGCCCTCTCTTTAATCATCGTTTACAGGCTCTTTAAACAGCGCCTGAATAAATCATAAATCGTAAATCAAAAGTCAATAGAATTTATGGCAAAACAAGGATATGTAAACGGTAGTGACCTGCTGATGAGCATTGGCGGTAAAGCGTGCGGACACTGTACGAGTCACACCACAACTTATAACAGTGAAACGAAAGACCGTGCGGTGAAACCCGCTTCGGCAGAATCGGCAGCCAATGCCGGATTGTTCAAGGAAAAAACCGTGACGGGGCTCAGTGTCCAGGTGAAGTGTGAAGGTCTCCGCTTCTATGGTGAAGAGGAAAACGGCATGAAGGAACTGCTTGCCAAGTGGAAAGTAGGCGGCTCCGTAGAGCTCAAAGGCTTTGTCCGCGGCAGTGATGCTGCTCCCTACATGAGTGGCAACTTTATCATCTCTTCTCTGGAAGAAGCTGCTCCGGCAGGCGATGATACAACTTACAACGCTACCTTCGATAACACCGGAGTGGTGACCATCGACGAAGCGAAAGTAGACGGTACCGTACAAGGATAATGCTATGAAGAAGATTCAAGTATATGGTAAGGAGTACCCTATGCGCATGACCATGGGGGCTATGCGCCGCTTCAAGCAGGAAACGGGCATGGAAGTGAGCGAGATGACTACGGAAGCAAGCCTGATGGTGGTCTTCCTCTTCTGTTGTGTAGCAAGTGCCTGCAATGCGGACAATGTACCGTTCGATCTGGACCTCGACAAATTTGCCGACGGCCTGGAGATGGACAAGCTGACCGACTTTGTGGAGACCATGCAGCAGGATGCCGGAGACTCAAAAAAAAAGAAGACGGCTCCGCAAGCATCGAAGAACTGACGGGTATAGCCGTGGGGAGTATAGGGATGAGCCTGATGGAATTCTGCCATTGTACTCCCCACGAGTTCTTCTGCATTTATAAAAGTTGGGAGCAGACGCGGATGCGCGAACCTTGGGAACGTACCCGGTTCCTGGCGTGCTGCGTGCTGCAACCTTACAGTAAAAAAGCGTTGAAGGTGACGGATGTGTGCAGGTTCGAGTGGGATGCGGAGCGGAAAGCTACGGCATCGGCGGAGGAAAGTACGAGGGAACGGTTTGAGGAACTGAAGAGGAAGGCGGGGATGTAGAGTCAGCCAGCATCATATCCTATTCCTCCGGGGTACAAACAGCAAGATGGCAAATATGACCACAAAAGCAGCGCTAATGATATAAAGTGCCAGCAAATAAGGAGGCAACTTCAACAGGGATTGAATAAGTTCGGACATGGCTTATTGATTTGATTGTTTACAAAGGTAACATTATTTTTTGATATGGCGGATAATTATTTGGATTTTTCCATACGGATGAAGGACGAAGCATCCTCGGTCATCAAGACGGTGGGTGTGAATACGGAGCACTTACGAAAAGGAGTGCAACAGGTTACTGAGGAGGTTTCAAAGGCGCAACGCAGTATCGTCGATTGGGCGCAGGCGGCACAGGCGGCTGATATGCTTGGCCAATCGATACAGCAGCTGTTCGGTGTATGCAAGGAACTGACCGATGCTTACCAGGTACAGCTCGTTGCGGAGACGCAACTTCAGACCGTGATGCGGCAACGCATGTCTGCCACTGACGAAGAGATACAAAGTATTAAAGACCTGGCTTCTGCCCAGCAGGCATTGGGAGTAATAGGCGATGAGGTACAACTGAGCGGTGCCCAGCAAATGGCCACTTTCTTGAACGAGAAAGCGAGCCTTGATTCGCTTATTCCCGCCATGAATAATTTGCTTGCCCAGCAGAAGGGGCTGAATGCCACCAACCAGGATGCCGTAGGAATCGGCAACATGACGGGCAAGGCCATGCAGGGGCAGGTAGACGTATTGCAACGGGTGGGCGTCACCTTTACGGAGGCACAGAAGAAAGTACTGCAATATGGCACCGAATCGGAACGTGCTGCCATGCTGGCCCAAGTCATCCGCGACAATGTAGGCGAGATGAATGCCGAACTGGCAAGGACGGATGCCGGTAAACAGAAACAACTGGAGAATACGCTGGGGGATATCAAGGAACAGTTCGGTGCGATGGTACAACCTGCCATGCGTGTCATTACCGCCATGGCGCAAACCACCACTGCCGTCACCGGCCTTGTACGCCTCTACTCCTCCCTCCGGTCCGTGACGATTGCACTGAAAGGTACGGCGGCGGCCACTGCCCTGGCAACTATGCACACTCGGGTGCAGACTATTGCAATGAGGGCGCTTGCCATTGCCAATGGAACGGCAACCGTCAGCACAAATGCGTTGCGCATAGCTACCATCGCACTCTATGCAACTATAACCGGCGGAATATATCTGGCGGTACAAGGACTGATTTCCTTGTTTTCTTCATATAACAGTACGACCAAAGAAACAGCCGAAAAGCAAGACTTACTGAAAGACAGTGCGGATGCCTACAAGAGTTCTGTTTCCCAACTGAAGGGCGAGATAGACATGGAGATATCCTCCCTGGCCAAACTGATCAAAGGGCATGGCGACGAATCGGGCAAGGTGCAGGAACTGAATCAAAAATACGGTGATGCGCTGGGCTACCATAAGAGTGCCGCCGAGTGGTACGACGTATTGATCCGCAAGAGTGCGGACTATTGCAAGGCGATAGGCTACGAGGCTCAGGCCAAAGTGCTGGCATCGCAGAAGGCGGAGAAGGAAATGCAGCTGGAGGCGGTGCGCAAGCAGAAGCAGGCGCTGATAGATAGCGGAGGAGACACTACTACCAAACGGGTGTTGACTTCCGGTCTGGACGCTGCCGGTAACAAGACTATGAAGTGGGAAAAGCGCCAGGTGAACACAGACGAATACATGGAACTTCGCCGCCAGGAAACTCGCCTGGTGATAGAGAACCACAACCTGGGCAAAAGTTTCGAAGAATGCATGCAGAAAATGACCGAAGGCATGTCTGCGCTGCAAAACACCTCCCGGAAAACAGACGTAGCCACCATGAGTTACGACGAACTGGGCAAAGAAATTGAATCCACTGAAAGCAAACTGAAAAGCCTTGCTCCCACAGAAACAGCGGAGATAAACCGCCTCTCCGCTTATAACAAGGAGCTCAAAGCCCGCAAAGATGCACTGGGCAAGATGACGGGGCTCGGAGGTGGGAATGGAAGCGGAAAAGGAACTGCCAAGGCCGATATCCCCGTTGCTCCCGGAAGCCTGGAAGCACTGGAGAAGAAACTGAATGAATTGAAGGAACGCCAGAAGAAAGCCCCGATAGAAGAGCAACTGACGTTTACGCCTGATATAGTGGCGCTGGAAGACTTGATAGAGAATATCAGGTATCGCCTGAAACATGCCGACTTTGAGGCACGCTACACGCTGAAACCTACGGAAGAGGGAGTAATATCGGATGCCCCGATTAAGAGAAGCATGCAATCCTCCACCAGTCTTACGCAGAAAGAAGGCGGTTTGAGAGACTTGAAGTTGGAGGCACCTAAGTTGGACCTGGAGAAACCTCTGGAAGGCATGGATGCCTGGAATGCTGCCGTAGACAAGGCAAGGGAAAAGAATGCCGAGGCCATCGGCTCGATGGGAGCAATGGGCAATGCGATGGGTTCGCTTGGAGAGGTGATCGGCGGACAAGCCGGTGCCTGGATGGACTGGGCCGGTAACCTGCTGAACGCCATCGCGCAGGCATTGCCACAACTGGCGGCACTGTCTACGGCCAACACAGCCGCAGCTGCTACCGGTGCGGCATCGTCCGTGGCAAGTATTCCGTTTGTAGGCCCGATAATGGCTGTTGCAGCCGTGGCAAGTGTGCTGGCTGCATTGACCAGTCTGCCCAAGTTTGCCAACGGAGGCATCGCCTACGGCCCTACCTTGGGACTCTTCGGTGAGTATGCCGGAGCAAGTAATAACCCGGAAGTAGTGGCTCCGCTCAACCGGCTCAGGCAACTGATACAACCGGCAGGACCGGGAGGCATGTCCGGCGACGTAAGGTTCCGCATAGACGGGCGTGCACTGACGGGAATACTGGAACGGGAAACAAACCTGAGCAGGAGAAGCTGATTCAAACCTTATTCAAACGATATTTAAACAGCGATTAAAATGGCACAATACCTACGATATTCAGGCAAATACCTCAGCCGCAAAAATGTGGTGTGGGAGGTGGGCATCAGTCAGGAAGCAGACGGGGCATATCCTGCCGTCGGCGTCCTCAACTTCCCGGCCGACGAACCGTTGGTGATAGAGTGGAAGCATACGGACAAGCACGAAGTGATATGCGGCAGTACCGCCACACTGACCGTAACCAGTCCCGGCGACCGCACCTACGAGGATTTATATACCATCGCCCCCGGCAGTATCCGCCTGGATGTGCTGCGGAACGGGCTGCTCTATTGGAACGGTACGCTGGACCCGGAGTTCTACGAGGAACCATACGCTTACGGAAAAGAATATGAGGTGGCACTGACCTTCAGCGACTTCGGCATACTGGACAGGCTGAAGTATAATCTGTCCGGGATGCAGACCTTGGAAGGTATTTTGCTGCATGCCCTCCAACGCAGCCGAATCAATTATGGAGGTCTGAACCAGGATTATCTGACTACCTTCCTGGCAGGAAACGTCCGGGCCACACTGGATAAAATCAGTGTCCGCAGTGATAACTTCTACGATGAAGACGGTGAAGCTTCAACGTTGAAAGATGTAGTGGAAGGAATGCTGCAACCGCTGTCGCTCCGCATGGTGCAACGGAACGGGAAAATTTGGATATACGACTTGAACGGACTTTATCTGAATGCTCCGGCTCAGGAAGCTGTTTGGAGCAGGGACAATCAGACGATGGGGGTGGATAAAGTGACGAATAATGCTCAGATCACTTTCTCTCCTTATTCGGATGCGAAATTGCTGGATAAGGAGGTGGTATATGAGGATGTATATTCGGAAAGCATGACGAACCTGACAAGTGATAAGCCATCGGGGGGTGAGTACTATTCCTATTACCCTGACTATTTGGATGATCACAAGATAGGATACGAATGGGATTACTCTCTGCTTTCGTTCACCATCTTCCTTAGCGATAAGGGTAGCGGACTTGCCGAAAAATATGGGCCGGCAAAGTATTTTCATATCCAGCCTTTGATGGGAGGACAGGAATCATCTGGGGTCGCTTTCAGTTTCTATACCGGCGGGCATGGCGCTTTGACAAGCGGATTTCCGAAGCGGAAACTACTTCCGCAAACATCCAACCAGGAAACCGTACTGATGAAAACTCACCGGGTATTCATCCCGAAACTGGAAGAAGCGGAAAGAAGCAGATATTATCTTCGCCTAAGTATGGAGATGTTGATAGATGCCCGTTACAATCCTTTTACAGATGCCAATGATGGAAATGAGAAAGGGAACTATAACGATATGAAAGACAAGTTTAACTTCGTTACAGTACCTGCTACCGTCACCTTGTACAATGAGGATGGAAATGCGCTGATGCATTACTCCAATGCAGCCGTGATGGGTCATACAGATATCAAGCCCACCTTGTATTGGACTGCTGGAGAATGGAAAAATGGCGCTGCCACCTATAAAAGCTGTTTACTGGAGTGGTACGACCCTGAGGATCGACATTTTTCGTCGGGAGTTCTTGGCTGGAAAAAGAATCGTCACTGTGTAGGATATACTCATAATGAAATGTTCGATTCCTTCAAAAAAATGGAAGATGGGCAATATATACCTTATCCTGCAAATGGAGGTTATATAGAGGTTTGCATTTATGTCGGAATCAAAATTGTCGAATGGACTAAAAGTACAAATACCGATGTCAGCAGTGATTGGTATGATAAAATACGATGGATGTTATATAAAGCTCCTCAAATTGAAATTGTACGTAAGAATGTTGTCTATAGTGATGCGAAAAGTGAAGATATCGAATATACCGGCATCATCAATGAGGCAGCCAAAGAGGACATCAAACTGGATACGATATGCGGCACGATGACTGAGATAAATCCTACAGCCAAAGGCGTATACTTCCGCACCAGCGACAGCTGCCAGCTGAAAGAACTGACCCGTGCCGGACGGACAACGCAGGCGGAACAGTTGCTCATCGGTACACTCTACAGCCAATACGCAGATCGCAGAACCCTGCTGGCCGGTACAGCTCACATCTTGGATACAGACCTGACAGCCTATACGGAGGCCTGCCAGGAAAGCAAGCGGTTCATCTGCCTGACCGACGTGCAGGATACAATATCGGACGAAAGCGAGCTCGAAATAGTGGAGCTTCGTCCGGACGAATATAAATCGGATAAAGAATAAAGGAGGGGCATTGAATATGGATAAGAAATATATATCGTCGGTAGTCAGGCGGGAAGCCCGCCCGCGCAGCAAGCGGCTTCGCGAACTGGGTGCATCCGGTTCTTCCGGTTCATCGGGTTCGGTGATATCGGGTGGAGACACTATTGTGGCATCCGGCAGTGCCGCACTGGAAACGGATGTAACATCGAATGCAGACAAGACCGGGCACATAGATAAAGGGCAGAAATTACCTAAAGGCATGACCTTTACGCAGTTTGTCAAGGCATTGCTGTTTAAGCCCGTACCCGCCACGCTTGACGGCCGTTTATCTACGGCTAACGATGTGGAGTATGGCTCGACAAAAGGGAGTATTACCTACACGGCTACCCGCAACGGCAACGGCGCAATGACAAAGGCGTACTATGATAACGACGAGAAGAACAAACTTGAATTTTCCGCTGAAAATAACGGCGTGCAGACAGCTGTACGCAATCTGACTGGTAACTATACGCAGAATGAAACCTACAAGGCCACTGTTGTGTATGCGGAAAGTGAGGACAAGTCAATACCGGAAACAACACTGAACAATACGATCAGCGTGAACGTGCGCCGCAAGTGGTTTGCCGGGGTTGTGGACTCTGTGCCTGCCACATCGGCCCAGGTACGGTCGCTCGGCAGCAGCGGGATGTACACCGGGGCCGGCAGCTACAAGTTCAGTGCCGGCCGGTGGAAGACAATCGTAATCTGCATACCTGAGGGAACCGTGAGCGAGCTCACCCTGACCGCATATCCCGGCAACTTCATCGAAGACGCCGGAGTGTGCAGCGGCCCCACCCCCATCTCCGTGGAGGGCGCCAACGGCAGCACGGCCAAGGGCTACAGCATGTGGGTGATACGGACCGACGGCACGAACGATGCCGATACATTCACATTCAAAACGAGTTGACATGGTAAAGATAAACGGAAGCAGCTTCGCGCTGCAATACAAGAGGACAACGTACCGGCCTATCGACAGCTCGTCTGTATTCGATACCATAGAGGACGCACGCGTATACGCGAGGAACACCGACGCCGAAGCCTATTTCCCCTATGCGGGACAGCTCGTGTCGACCCTTGAGAACGGGGGTGCCGTCTACAAGCTGTCGAAGGACGACAGCATACCGGAGACCGACGGGAAGAGGCACTTCAAGCTTGACCCTATAGGCAGCAAGAACGACAACGACGACCGCTACGTGCGCAAGGACATCGCCGAGACCATCGAGAAACTGATGACCTTCATCGAGGGCATCAACGTGAAGGGCACGGCAACGCTGAACGAAATCATGCTGCTGAAAGACCTCGTGTCGGAGAACTTCTCAGCCGGAGGCTCAGGTTTCGGCATCTACCGGGACGCGGACGGCAACTACCATCTCGACATCGACTTTGTGGACATCCGGAAGAAGCTGAGCGTGGAGGACATCCAGGTGCAGCAGTCCACCTATGTCGGGGGCAGGCAGTACAATACCGGCGGCGGCATCATCTGCAACCGCGTGGAGGACAAGGGCACATACTGGCGCTGCTATTTCAAGACCACTGATTCGGAGGGGCGTACCGTGTACAACACCTTCCAGGAGGATGACCAGGCCATCTGCGAGACGTTCAACCTGAAATCGGGCAACCACTACTACTGGCGGCTCGTGACGGGTACGGGAGACGACTACATAGACCTCTCCAAGGACGACTGTGCATCGGGCAGCGACATCCCGCTTGCCGGAGACAGCATCGTGCAGCTCGGCAACCGGACGGACACGGGCCGACAGGGTGCCATTGTATGGGACAGCGTTACCGCCGGAGGGCCTTATGTGCGCATATACAATGGGATAAACTCGTACACGATGCCCGAACCGTTGATTGACTTCAATACGGTGCTCAGCGAGATTACCGCCAGGTTTATCAACCAGGCCACGGGTAAGGACATGGACAAGACCCTTGACGACATGCAGGTAAATCTCGACATTATCAAGCAGCAGACGGACAAGGAGTACACGATGTGGTTCTATGACTATGAGCCTACATTGAGTAACATTCCCGCTTCGGAATGGACGACTGCGGAGCTGAAGGCCATGCACGACCAGGACCTGTTCTACAACACCGCTACCGGGCAGGGCTACCGGTTCGAGTCGGGTGCCTGGGAAGAAATCACCGACCACCTGACGCTGAAGGCGCTGGAAGATGCTGCCAAAGCGCAGGATACGGCAGACAGCAAGCGGCGTGTATTCGTGTCGCAGCCCACTGTGGCAGATGCCTACGACGTGGGAGACATGTGGGTGAACGCGACGTACAATGACGGCACCACTATTTACAAGAATGATGCTCTCGTATGCAAGACTGCGAAGGTGGCAGGAGCAGCATTCAGCATCAGCCATTGGAAACCTTCTTCCACGGCAACTACTGCCTATATCGAGAACCTGGGGGACCGCATCACGGTTGCGGTGACGGATTCGGAAAATGGCATTGCCGAGGCTACGAGGCTTGCCAACCAGGGTATCAGCGATGCCCGGGACGCTTATTATCTTGCCCGGGGGGTGCAGGATACGGCTGATGAGAACACGGCGGCCATCCAGGTGACAAAGGACTCCATCGCCGCGCTGGTTGAAGGCATCCACTTCGACAGCTCCGGAAACATTACGAACATCAACACTTCCGGGCTGGTGACGACGGCTGATTTCAACTCGCTGCTGTCTAAGAAGGTGAGTTTTGATGCAGGCGGTCATATCACGAACATCAGTACCTCCGGACTGGTGACAGAGGCAGGATTCGCACAGATGTTTTCAGAGCGTGCCGAGGCTGACGGATATGCCAAGCGTGCCGAAATCAGTACCTTCATCACGGAGGACGATGCAGGCAGGCTGATATCCAATGCGACAATTTCCGCAGACCAAATCCAGTTCAACGGGCATATCGTGGCGAACGACACGTTCGTGGTGGACAAGGACGGTAACTTGACGCTGAATGACATTACCGCCAATAACCTTACATTATCGGGTGACATCAACGGGAATAATGCCACGCTGAATGACATTACGCTGAATAATGTTACAGCTAACAGTGGAACATTTATTGGTACTGTGACAACTGCTGCCAAGGGGACGAGGATTCAGATAGACCCAGCAGACAATTCTATAAAGATGTACAACCAAGATGGCAATGTTGTCGGTGAAATGGAATTCCTGCAAGAGCAGTGGGCTGGATATACTAATTATTATCCTATGATAAGATTGATGCATTATCGCGATGGAACGTTAGTCAATGACACCATTATCAGTTCGGAGTATATAGCCATCTTCGACATGCAAATAGGGGATGTGTATGGCTGCCAAATAGACCCGAAACTCGGAATAATTTTCACCAAGAACGGTACAGAAACGAAAAGATATCCAAAAAGTTAAGACTAATAAAATCATAATTATGAAAATTAATTTTAGAAAAATCGAGGCACAGACCTCATTCGAGGGCGGCAGACAGACCTTCGACGCCGCGGAAACCGTCGGCAATGAAATGATGTACAACGGCAGTATCCTGCTGGACATAGGCTTTGAGGACTTAGCTAAAAGCATCTACTATTCAAAGGATGCAGTGGAGATTCCTGAACGATACAGCAAGGCCCTTGAGCTTGTAGTCAAGAACTCCCGGCTCATAGCCGCAGTGAAGCGTGAAATTATCAACCAACTGAACGTCAAGTGACATGGGCTACATCAGGTTCGTTTTGAGCAAGCGCGTGACCGGTGACGATGGAGGCGCCACGAATGCGGTCATCAGCCGTATCGAGAGTGACATGGCCGACACGGGCATGCTCGAGACGAACCTGATAATGCACGCCCTTGCCGTGCGTGGCGGCAAGGTTGTTGAGATTGCAGACTTCATACTGGATTCGAGCAGGCTTGATGACAACGATATATTAGGATAGGTTATGGATAAATTAAACAGAAACTTCGTTCGCGGCAACATCCTCAGGGCCGAGGAACTGAACGAACTTGTAGGAAAGATCAACGAGTTCGCCAAGTGCGTGAACGACAACAGCCTCGAGACGAACAAGGCGGCGATGCAGAACTTGAAAAACGCCCTGCAGGAAGTGAGGAATGCGCAGCTTGTCATCGGTACCGACCCAGGCACAGCCTTCGACGGCGCTTCCGGTGCGACGCTTGAACAGACTGTGCGCGAACTGGCCGGAGGCGCCGGAACCATGTACAGCGTATATGTCCGGAACAACATGGCCTCGCTCGGCTTCGCCACCCAGTACGGCGAGGAGTGCGTGCTTGACTTCTCCTTCATCTCGCAGTATCGCGACAGCCTGGACGAACCCTACAAGTCTACCGGAGAACTCGGCCTGTGCACTATCATGATGAAGAACGCCAAGTATGCCGACTTCACCGTGGTGAAACAGATGGAAGTCTCTTCGGGCGTATCCATCAGGCAGGACATAGCCGAATGGCTGTCATCAGGCAGCAACAGCGTGAAGATTTCCATCAAGGGGGAGAATACCGACAAGACCACCGCACCGGTGACGTACAACGTGCAACTCACGTCATTGGGCATCAGCGCCCCGAACTTCGCCTGGTGGACGGCGTTCTCCGGAGACATCAACATCCCGATGATAATCAACGGCAACATCAACAAGACGCTGCACTTGACCGTCACCGGCGACGGCTACAGCCAGAGCTACGACAAGGCGATAGGCACAGCCGTGTATCTGGATACTCCGTATATCTACTTGCTGGAGCATCCGGGAGCGACGGGCGTATACAACGTGAGTTTCTATCTTTCCAACTCCGACAATACCATCCAGACAAAATCCGTATCGGTCAACATCATGTGCATCCGTACGGCCAGCGAAGCCGTGAAGCTTATGTGCGTGAACAACGTGGCGGAACAGCTCACCAACTGGCAGGACAACACGGTGTTCGACTACGCCATCTACGACGGTCCGTCCGCACTGACCGAGGCAAGGTTCTCCATCACCAGAGGCGGCATGGAGGTGTACAGTTCCGAGAATGACGCCATCGTGGCGAACGCAAGGAACACCTTCACCTACCCGATGGAGGTGGAGACGGATGACGATGCCGACTTCGGCGTCACAGTCGGCGTGACGGACGGTGCGGATGCCTTGACGGAACCCATTGCCCTGCCGGTGAACAACTCGCTGGGCTATTCGGCTACGGCAGGCGCCGCACTCTATATCAATCCTCGGACCCGTGCCAACTCGCAGACGAATTACAGGAGCGTCATCAACGAGGCGGACAAGACGGCCGTACCGGTAGAGTGGAGCAACCTGAACTGGAGCAACGACGGATGGGCGGCTGACGCCGACGGAGTGAAGGCGCTGAAGATATTCGCCCGCAGCAGGGCCGTGATAGACTACCGCCCCTTCGCCACGGAAGCCGCCCGCCGGGGCAAGACCATCGAAATCGACTTCAAGGTGGAGAATCCCTCGGATGCCAGCAAGGACATCATCACCATTGCGGAGAACAACGTAGGCCTGCGCGTGTCGGGCGAGAACGTATCCTTCTTCTCCCAGTCCATGCAGGAGAGCTCGACGCAGGACGTACCTATAGACAACGGTGTGCGTATCCGCCTGACAGTAGTCGTGATGCCCGATGCCTACGGGAATGCAGGGTTCAACATTGTGGCCATCTACATCAACGGCAAGAAGAACCGGCAGTATGCCTACGAGAACAACGACTACTTCCGCAATGACGGCAAGATTGTGCTGGGTAGCGATTATGCCAACCTCTACCTGTACGGGCTGCGTGTCTACGACAGTGCATTGCCTTCGGAAGCCGTACAGAAGAACTATATCAACCAGCTGGTGACCACCGACGAGAAGCTTGCGGAGAAAAACGTCAACCTCGTGCTGGACGGTGAGGGTGTGAATATCGACTTCAATGCCACGAAGCTGCTGTACAACGTGTTTGTGGTAGACAAGCCTTTCCCGAACCTGATGAACCCTTCGGGCGTGGCGGGTAATCTGGAAGTCTTCTTCAAGGACAAGCCGGAGAGGAACTTCACGCTTACCAATCTGCTGGTGGAAGGCCAGGGTACATCTTCCAAAAAATACCTGGAGTGGAATATTAGATTTAAGATGAAAGGGCTGAAGGACGCTGATGGAAACAAGATAGCCTCCATCGCGACCTATGCCGACGGTACCACGGACAAGAACTGTGTGCTGATGTACGACAACGTTCCGAAGTCCGGGCGCCTGACCGCCAAGAAGAACTGGGCGAGCTCCATGCAGGACCACAAGGCAGGCAGCGTGGATGCCTACGATGCCCTCTTCAAGGAGACAGGCATGAAGAACGAGGCGATGGCTGCCGACCCGAAGATACGTGTGGCCGTCTATCAGGAACCGTTCATCGGCTTCTCGAAGTCCGTGAACGAGGAAGGGCAGGATGTATATACTTGCATGGGAGAATTTACGTTCGGCCCGGACAAGGGAGATGACCTTTGTTTCGGTTATGATACGGAGGCTTTCCCGGAACTTCTCTCTGTAGAGGGCTCGGACAACGCACCGCTGGGGGCACTGTTCCGTGTGCCCTGGAACCGCGGCAAGTCATACTGGGCGTACAATGCCGATGAGGAAGCCTTCCAATATAATGATACCAATTGCTGGGACTTCGACGCCGGAGAGCTGAATGCCGACGAGACCGAACCGCTCTCTGCGCAGAGGTGGATAGATTCCTATAACGCCGTATATGTCTGCAACAACCGCATCCGTCCGTTTGGCGGCACGCTGGCGGAGCTGAATGCTTCTGTTGCGGAATATCGGAACACGGGGTATGAGTACTGGATTGCCAAGACCGGCGATGCCGACCTCTACAATCTGTACTACTATGAGGCGGCGGAAGGGAAATTCATCCCTTCGGACATCGGGGCCGGGCAGATTAACCTTAAGACACAGCTCAAAGAGTATTTGAGCAGTGATTTATCAGCCTTCACGGCCGACCAGCTGAATGAACTGTTCGTCAATGCGAGGAAGCAGCTTTTCCGGGCTACCATACCCGACTGCTTCGACATCAGCGACGCCGTATTCCATCATAATTTCGTGGAGTTTACGGCCGGAACCGACCAGCGGGCGAAGAACACCTATCCGTATAACTTCTGCACTACCGGCAGCAAGTGGCGGTGGCGCCTGGACGATGCCGACACCATCTTCCCGATAGACAACCAGGGTCAGGACCGCAAGCCCTACCACTGCGAGATGCACGATGTTTACAGTAACGGCCAGCCCATCTGGAACGGCGAGACATCCGTATTCTGGAACATGCTCGAACTGGCATTCAGCGCCGAGATTGCGGCAGGCATGCGGAAGATGCTCAGTGCCATGGAAAGCCTGTGCGGACAATCCTCGGGCACTCCCTATGACAAGGTATATGCCTTCTACAAGAAGTATTATCTCGGCATCAAGAACTATTTCCCGGCCACGCTGGTCAACGCCGATGCCAAACGCTACGAGATAGCCAAGATAGCCTACAACAGCGGCTCTTATACCAACGACACCGACCCTATCACCCAATCGCATGGCGACTTCTGCTCTGCCGAAACCGCCTGGGTGAAGAAGCGCATCATGTACATCATGTCGAAATACTGCTACGGTCTGTTTTCAAACAGCGGAACGGACACCATCATCGTGCGTGCAGCAGGCGACCTGATAGATTACGAGATAACCCCGGCATTCGACATGTACCCGGCCATTGCAAACGGTACCAGCATCGTGCAGGGCGCAAGAACCAAGGCCGGTGAAGTGTGCCGGATGACCATCGACCTCGGCGGCTCTGCCGACCAGCAGAACGCCATCCAGGCGGCGAGCTGGCTGCTCTCCATCGGCGACTGGCACCGGAAGAACGTCAGCGGCACCATGGTGGTCCGTGGCCGGCGCCTGACGGAGCTCATCCTGGGCAGCAAGACCGAAAACGTCATCATCACCATCACCGGGCTTACCCTTGCCGACTGCGGCAGCCTACAGAAAGTCCTGTTGTCAAACATTGCCACCTTGCAGGGTACTCTTGACCTGAGCGCCTGCCAGAACATCCGTGAGATATATGCCGACGGCACGGGGCTCAGCCAGATTAAGGTTCCGGAAGGCGGCAGTCTCGAAGTCATCGAATACCCGGCAAACAACAAGTACATCGGCTTCAGGAACTTCCCCCTGCTGTCCACCGACGGATTACGCATCGGCCAGTGTGCCGGAAACATCACGGACTTCTGGATAGAGAACTGCCCGATGCTCAGCCCCATGAGGCTGCTGTCCGACGTCATCGAGGCACAGCAACCGCAAGGCGGTTCCCACGCGCTGAAACATATCCGCGCAATAGGTTTCAACGAGGAGTATTACACGGCCGATGCTCTCGACATGCTCGCCCGCCTCTCCGACGGCAGCTACTCCGGCTTGTCAGCCGAGGGACTGTCCGGCGAAGACCCGATACCGGTGCTGGAGGGCACGATTACTGTGCATTCCAAGTACTACCAGGACACGGTGGATGCACTGAGGAATGTATTTACGAGGTTGGAACTGATTTTGGATGGAGTTGCATGCATCAAGTTTGCCGACCCCGAAGTTAAACGGATATGTGTGAAGAATTGGGATGATGACGGAAACGGTGAAATAAATGTTAGTGAAGCAGGAGTGTCAAGAATACTATTTAGAATATTTGCAGATAATGAAAAAATTGAGACCTTCGATGAGCTGAAGTATTTCAATATCACACCTCAGTTTGACAACAACTTTGCAAACTGTAGTCGTTTACGGAGTATATCACTCCCCAAGACTTATACAATAATAAAATATCAAGATTTTAAAGGAACTTCCCTTGAGCACATAGAGTTGCCAGATACACTTACGGTAATAAATGGCCAAGCATTCTACGAAGTATCCACATTAAAAGATGTTTCCATCCCTGATTCTGTCCTTACTATCGCAAATAGCGCTTTCAGCGGTACCGGCATATCAAGGTTTGTTTATCCTCCTGATATTGCTACAGTTGACGGATTGGGCCGTAACCCCAACTTGACCTATGTAGAGGTGGGAGAAAAAGCGACCACAATTACCGGCATGGGAAGTTGCCCATTATTGGAAACCCTCATTATACGGGCTGTTACCCCTCCTGCAACAAATTACTGGACACTGCTCAATGCTCCCCGGATTCCCAACATTTATGTACCGGACACAGCAGTTAGTGCATACAAGACAGCTTCCGGTTGGAGCAAGTGGGCGGCATATATAAAACCTCTTTCAGAATATAATGGATAAAGAATATGGAATTTGACGGAAATAGAATAATAGCGGCCGAAGGCAAGGCGCTTCGCCGCAAAAGTGACGGCTGGATAGCTGGTCCTGAGCTCTGGATAGGCTACACCTATTACATTGCCGGTATCAAACTGGTAGAACCGCTATTGGAACTCCCGGAACACTACGAAGAAGTGGATATGCCGGAGGGCTTTTCAGAGGAAATACCACAAGAATAGCTGAAAAGAGCGGCGGAGAAACTTTCTCTCCGCCGTTCTACTAATTTTCTACCATTTCACTTATTGGCCGAATATATGCCGCCCACTTGCTCCAACCGGAAGCTGTCTTGTATGCACTAACTGCTGTGTCCGGCACATAAATGTTAGGAATTCGGGGAGCATTGAGCAGTGTCCAGTAATCGGTGGTTGGCGGTGTTGTCGCTCGTATAATTAGAGTCTCAAGCAACGGACAATTCCCCATACCGGTCACCGACACGGCATTTTCCCCGATTTCCACACGGGTCAGTCGTGGCATATCCCCCAATCCATTAATTGCTGTGACATAGGGCGGATATGCGAATTCCGAAATTCCGGTGCCGCCGAAAGCGCCAGACTCAATAGTTGTCACTGTGTCAGGAATGGAAATTTCTTTCAACGCCCCACAATTGTAGAAAGCCTGCTTTGAAATAGTGTCGCACCCATTGCCTATTATGCATCTTTCCAGAGAGACGCATCCGTAAAAGTATTGGTATCTGATATTCCTGTTTTCCGGCAATTCGATACTTTGCAAAGACGTACATCCGGTAAACAGATTATTGGACGAGGTGGTGAAATTTAGCCACTTGAACTCATTGAACGAGACAATCCGCGTATTGTTTGCAAATGTGCCGGCATTGATTACCTGTTGAACGGCCGCCTCCTCTTCCGTTATATAGCCGTCCTTGTCGGCATCCCATACACCAAGGCAGATGCGCCGGGCTTCCGCGTCCTTGAAATGAATGGCCGCTTCACCGATAAGTATTAGGTTCAGCCTATCGAATATACTTCTCAGTGCATCCACCGTGTCCTGGTAGTACTTATGTCTTATTAAAAATATTAAGTACACATTCCTCCTAAGATTCATACAAAGATAAATATTCCGGATGATTTGAGGAATTTTTGAAAGCCTTTCGATAGGTGTTTAAAGAGTGTCAGAAAACAAATGAAAAATCACATTTCGTTTTGTGTTAACGGTTGCAAAACACTCACAGAACGATTTGAGAAAGTATCACAAAACGTTTTGCGGTTTATACCCCGACCTGAACCATAACGGGGAGATAGAGCCGGAAGAGTGGGTGAAACAATGTCCCTGCTTTGATGCGGCGACTATACTGACAGAACCGCCACCACCCAATCCGGCATGCTTATAAAATGTTTTTATTCTCTTTCTTCGTGCTCTTCGCGCGCACGTATATATATAATGTATAGTTATTTTCTCTCTTTTTCCTTTCTTCAAAATTGTTCATGCGAAATGCATTTATGAATCAGTAAGTTACAAAAAAGTTTCATTTTTATTAAAAAAAATGATAGATATGTTTGGCTTGTATTGTTAAATCCTATACCTTTGCACCCGCTTTCCAAGAGAAGGAAAGTGGTAAGATTGAAATACTGAAACAGAAGTGTGGAAGGTGACACAGAGAAATAAAAAGAGATAAAAATATTTTTCGAAAAACATTTGGAACTTATTAATAATTCTCCTTATCTTTGCAGTCCGACTCGCAAAGAAAAAGAACTTTTCTTGTTTTGTTTTTCTTATCCTTGTTTAAAGGATTTGAAATATAGGAAAGAGAAAAAATAAAAAAAAACTTCCGAAAACATTTGGAAGATATGCTTTAAAGTTCTTACCTTTGCATCCGCTTTCTGAAAAGAAC
>ERZ894220.497-NODE-497-length-28795-cov-19.7307_pt1 | contig 28795 bp, 19 predicted proteins | sample MGYA00380292_ERZ894220 | MGnify/ENA primary metagenome ERZ894220 (study PRJEB32331, sample SAMN06328446) | human gut metagenome | biome: human gut microbiome; feature: stool | host: Homo sapiens | collected 2014-12-05 ... | reverse complement strand
TTATGAACAAAAAGTTTCTAAGTGTGACCCTGTTCAGTGCCTTGATGATAGGTGCGACAGGAACGTTCACGTCTTGTAAGGACTATGATGACGACATCAAGAACTTGCAGGAACAACTGGACAAAAAAGCTTCACTTGAAGATTTGAATGCAAAGGTTTCGACTTTGCAGACAGCCGTAGATGAAGCTAAAACTGCTGCTAAAGAAGCTAAAGACAAAGCTCAAGAAGCTTTGGATAAGGCTGGCTCGGCAGAAGGTGGCGTTTCTGATGACGATTTGAAAGATCTGAAGAAAGAACTGCAAGACCAAATTGACAAGTTGGCATCTTTGGATGCTGTAGACAAAAAGATTGCATCTTTAAAAGATGAGTTGAAGGGTGACTTTGTTACAGACGAAAAACTAAAAGACTTGGCTGCTGAGGTTGATGCATTGAGCGCTCAAGTTATGTCTATTATCGGACATCGTTTGACTAGTCTGGCTGTAATTCCTACAAGTCATATCAATGGTATTGCAGCTATTACATTGACTACTCTACAGTATACTCCACAAGAGTACAAGGCAATGGCAAAACATGCAGACGGTCCTCAAACTGACAAAGATTCTGAAGGTACGTTTACAGCACATTCCAAAACTCCTGTACTTGACCACGTTAATAAAGCTGGTGCCAAGCCGTACACAGTGTCTACAGACAAAAATGAGGCTTACTTCCACGTTAGCCCCAATATGGGTGTACGTACAGAGGATATTTATATGCCTTCTTTCGATTGCATCAAATCTGAAAACATCCTCACCAAAGCTGGCGCAACGATTTCCGAGAATTCTCCTATCCAGCCTACTGACTATAAGATAAAAGACAATGTATTGACAGTACAATTCAAGAAGACTGTTGCCGAATCCATCAATGAAGCAGGCGGTCATGCAAGTGGAAAAGAAACTTTCTACATGGCTTCTCTAAAGGCTCCTATTGCTAAAGAAAACCTGACTGCTGATGAAGCTAAAGCTCTTAAGGAAAATGGTACTCAGGTTTATGTGAACTCTGAATATGTTCGTCTGCACGAAACAAAGGTGGCTCCCTACATTGCTAATGCACGTACGATGTACAACGGAAATATGGGTGGTGATTTTGCTGACGAAGTTCAGACTGATGGTGAAGGTAGATTCTATGTGCACTATCACGACTCTATTTGTGCATATGAGTCACAGGCTAACGACATGATTGACGTTTATGCACAGTATAACAAGGTACTCGACTTGAAAAAATTAGTGGAGGTTTGCACAACAGAGATTGATGCTACAGATCACAAAAAACATGCTGAATTGGAGAAATACAAAGACTATGGTCTAACATTCCGTTTCTACAAAGCTACTGGAGAATATTTTACTTTGGGTGGCCCTGAGGGTAATAGTAACAAGACCGACCAGCAAAAATTCGCAGAAATCGATTCTCCTATGAATGGTCACATGACTTCAGCAGTCTATAGCCTTGAGGGTGGTGTATCTGCCACTGCAGTAGGCCGCGAACCGTTGGTACGTGTAGAGTTGGTGGATACTGTAAACAATGCTTTGGTAGCTATGCGTTACATCAAGGTGAAATGGGTGAAAGAAGAAGGTATGCGTGAGCTTGGCTTCACATACGATGACACCATGTTCAAATGTGGTGATTTCGCAGACAAGATTGGCACTGTAGCCATGAACGAAGTTATCTACGCCGGTGCAAAAGATGGTGGTATGACCAAGCAGGAATTCCACGCCGTTTACACTGATGCCGGTTTCGACGCACAAGATGGAGTAGATTATGGTAAGGTTAAACTTATTAAGAATACAGAAGACGGAGTTGAATCTTATAACATTGAGTGGACTTTGACTCACGCTGACATCGTGAAGAAATACCCGGTATGGAAAAATCACGAAGATATGGTATTCACTAAGACATTCTTCTGGAAAGATCCGACAAAGGCATATCCTACTTTGAAAATTACATTGACACGTACTATCTACAAACCTACATTCGGTGGATATGGATATGACAATCGTTATTGGAAGAAAAACACCAACAACACTGTATTCAATGTGAACCCGGTAGTTTATGGTGCCGTGGAATGGAATCCTGCATGGAATGAAACCAGGGGACACATATTGACTGGCGATAAGACTAACAATAATCCGACCGTAAATATCTACACTGACTTAGTGAACGGTTTCTTGAACAAAGACGGTGTAAAACCTGCTACTGGTGCATGGGAATACCTGTACTTCCAGGATAAGAACGTTGCGAATGTGAAGAATCCTTATTCTCCTACATTTGATTTGGAAGGTGTACGTTTTGAATTCGATGCTGAAAAGTTGGCTGGTAGAACTTATAAGTACTTTGATGTTGCCAGCAAGACATTCAAGGATGGTGCTGTTACATTGAGTACTGACAACACAAAATTGTACATTGCAGGTGAATTGGCTGCAACAATTGACAATTATAAGGATAACCTCTGTACTTTCGTAGATAATCCTCTGAAAGGTCACAAGACTTATAACATCAAATTGCAAGAAGCTGATCCAGATGCAGAATCCAATTTCGGGCAAGACACCAAACCGACAGAAGCTGCCAAAGCTTTGGTAGGCCAGATTGTTCCTGTCAAATTGGTTGCAGACCTTTGCTATGGTGATGCAACTCCGGGACATCCGGCTGCCCATACTGAAGTTATCAAGGCTTATGATGCCAACATCATTGAACCGATGACTATCACAGTGAATAAGGAAGAAGGAGAAGTAACTGATGCTGTTGTTAACGGTAGCTCTGTAGATGTAACAGGTGCTTATACTTACACTTGCTGGAATGCAGACGAAAACGGTAATTTCTACACTGCTTCTGAGGCTCCCAATGCAACAGCTCTGCAAAAAAAACTGTTCAAATTCTACGAATGTACTCCGAGCAACTGGATGACCGATCAAGTTAAGACTAACCTGAAACTGGTAGACGGCAATTTGCAGCCTGTTGCTGGTTACAAGGAAGGTAAACTTCCTGCCAACACAACTGTAGTTTACAACGTAGATGCAACTACTGGTAAGGAAACACTGACTTACTACAACCACAGTGGTACTCCTGTAAACTGGGATTATGAAATCTATGTTCCTATCAAGTTCGGTTATAAGTGGAAGACTTTCACTCAAGAATTCAAAATCCACGTAAATGAAAATGCTGGTACTCCCGCAGGAAGATAAGAGACAACTCTGAAAAGAGATGCCAAGAAAGTAAACAGACAAGAGAGAGTGCTTCATCCGATTGAAGCACTCTTTTTTATAATATAACAACTAAAAATATGAAACAAACAGTCATTATAGGAATATTGTTGGGAATACTGCTACTAACCGGATGTGACAACAACGAAAAAGAACATGATTTTGTCGGTATATTCACTACTGCCAACGGCATAAAGTTTGAGCTTCGTCCAGATTCTACATCAATCATAACTTTCAAAGATTCTATGATTTATGAAAGTTCTTGGAAAATAAGCAAAGATCGTAACAATGAAACCTATGCCAACATAGAGTTTGCTGGTTATCAGAATTATTATTATTTGAAAAATGGTAAGCTTTATCGCAGTATACGCGAAATGAACCATGATGCCTTAGGTGAAGAGGTGAAGTATCTAGAATGATTTCCGCGCCTCTCATCACTCTCTAGATTTTTTTTCTCCCTACTTTGCTTCCACACTTCCACCCACCTCCTGCATCCCCCTATCCATCGGCATTTGAGCTGCTGTGGAAGCAACAAAAAAAGGTGGAAGCAAATTTTGCTTCCACCTACTCAAAACGCTATAGTTTTACCGTAACCTACTCGTCTCTACCATAATACCCCGTGCAAGGTACATAAATCGGTTGGTTGAGTTTTCCTGCATTCTCGAGTTTGCCTTCGCTGCGAAGCAGGCGAATATGAAGCTGTGCCGTAGAGCGCATCATTCCGCAGAGGCTCTGAAAATCACTGCGCGTAAGGAACTGATGCGTAGAGAAGTAGCTCGTCAGCCGCCTGTCAATCTCCTTGTCACTCAGTTTTTGGGAATGCTCATTCAGCCCCAGTGGTTTAGCTTTGATAGCGCCTATCTCATTCTTCAGTACCTGGTCGGCACGAAACTTGATGCCCTTCAGCTTAATCTTGGTGGTTTTACGTTTGGTCGCAGCGGTCACCGGCTCCGTGCTAGTCAGTACGGGATGAAAGTAACCGATACCGTCCAGATGCACCTGCCGCCCCTCGGCAAGGTCTTCCCCCATGACGTGCGACAAGGCATCCAGCACCGCCGAAACATCAGTCTTCGTCAACGAACAGCGTTCCTGAATCCGACGTCTCAGTTCGGCAGTACTGGTAGAGCCGTTCAAGCGGATGCGCGGATGAAGTATCTTTTCTTCCCGCTGTTTGTCTTTAGGTTCCGGGAGCTCATACCAATCGAATAAAATTGCCATAGTTCAATGTCTTTTAAGTTGTTGTACAATACGTTCGCGCCCTATGCGGAATAGGTGCGGGTTACGTACTTCATCCGTAAAAGCTTTGGGGATAGAAACGCCTAACGACCATGAACAGCTCTGCTTACGGTCGTCAAGCGATTGCTTCATGGCCGTAAGCAGAGCTGTTCATGGTCGTTAGGCGTCATCTATTCCCTATACAAAAGTAGACAAACAAAGGGAGAAAAACAAAGGAATGCCAGTGTTTTGACAAAGAAACTCACTTGCTTTTAACACTTCTCTGCATGAGTCGTGGAGACTTGTATCCATTTAATAATTATTCCGCAGAATGCTTGCTTTCAGCTCTTCAATGTAGTATCTTTACGAGAATTATATTTACTTAAACAAGCTGACAAACAGAATGAAAATTACCTTGATTAGAGCAGAAAAAGGGAGCGGAAAGGAAGCCCTCAGCACCCTGGAAGCGGATGCACTGATTAAAAAACTAAAAACCGAAACCAAAGCCGGACATGTATCGACCCTCCGGGCCATCCTTCCTCAACTGGAGGGCACTTGCGCCCAATACGAACATATAGACAAGTTGCCCCGCATCTATCCCGCCGTGGAATATAGCCGTACACAAGAGGGGGAACGGTGGATGAAGAACTATAACGGACTCGTACAACTGGAAGTAAACCGTCTGTCGGGCATTGCCGAAGCGGAATATGTAAAACAACAAGCCGCCCTGCTACCACAGACCTTTGCCGCTTTCTGCGGTTCCAGCGGACGGAGTGCCAAAATATGGGTATTGTTTGCCCTGCCCGACGGCACGACGCCGAAGCGGGAGAGCGATGCCACCTTGTTTCATGCCCACGCCTACCGTATGGCGGTGAAGTGCTACCAGCCCTTGCTGCCGTTTGCCATTACATTGAAAGAACCTTCCCTTACCCAGAGTTGCCGCATGACTCTGGACGGATATCCATACTACAATCCTGCCGCTGTGCCTTTCTGCCTGGAACAGCCCCTCGGCATACCCGAAGAGGAGAACTTCCGGCAACGAAAACTCGCAGAAAAGAACCCGCTGTTGCGGCTGCATCCGGACAGTAAAGCCTCGGACACCTTCGCCATACTCTTCGAATCGGCCCTTAACCGTGCATTCCGCGAATTGGACGGCTGGAAACGGGACGGGGATTTACGGATACTGCTGGTGCCTCTGGCCGAACATTGTTTCAAGGCAGGCATCCCCGAAGAGGAAGTAGTCCGCCAGACATTGATGCACTATTACCGGAAAGCGGATGAATTCATTGTCCGTCAAACGATTCATAACCTATATCAAGAGCTTAAAGGCTTCGGGAAAAAGAGCAGTCTGACGCAAGAGCAGGAGAGCGTTTTCCGGCTGGAAGAGTTTATGGGCCGCCGGTATGAGTTCCGCTACAACACCGTTCTGGATGATTTGGAATACCGTCAGCGCGACTCCGTCCATTTCTATTTCAAGCCTGCTGACCAGCGTGCCCGCAGTACGGTCTCCATGAATGCCCTGAAGGAGGGTATCCGCGTATGGGACCGCGACATCAATCGTTTCCTTACTTCAGACTACGTACCACTCTATAATCCCGTCGAAGAATACCTTTACGACACCGGCCGCTGGGACGGGAAAGACCGCATCCGGGCGTTGGCCGACCTCGTTCCGTGCCACAATCCTCATTGGCGGGAGTTGTTCTACCGCTGGTTCCTGGGCATGGTGGCACACTGGCGTGGAATGGACCGGCAACACGGAAACAATACTTCTCCTCTGCTTGTCGGTTCCCAAGGGTTCCGGAAATCCACCTTTTGCCGCATTTTGCTGCCACCGGAGCTGCGTTTCGGCTATACGGACAGCATCGACTTCAAGAGCAGGCAGGAAGCGGAGCGCAGCATGGGACGCTTTCTGCTCGTCAACATTGACGAGTTCGATCAAATCAACATCAACCAGCAGGGCTTCCTGAAGCATCTGCTGCAGAAACCGGCTGCCAACCTGCGCAAACCCTACGGCAGCACCATCCGTGAGATGCGGCGGTATGCCTCCTTCATAGGCACCAGCAATCAGAAGGACTTGTTGTCCGACCCCAGTGGCAGCCGCCGTTTCATCTGCATTGAGGTCACCGGTCCCATTGATACGAATGTCACCATCAACTACCGTCAGCTCTATGCGCAGGCTCTGAATGCCGTAGCCAAAGGTGAGCGTTACTGGCTGGATGATGCCGATGAAGCCATCTTGAAGCGGACGAACCGGGAATTTGAACAGCTCACCCCACTGGAACAACTCTTCCACAACCATTTCCGTGCGGCAGAAGAGGATGAGGAGGGGCAATGGATGATGCCCATGCAGATTCTTTCCGCTTTACAGACAAAGACGCGTGACCGTCTGGCAATCAACAAGGTTGCCGTATTCGGGCGGACGCTCAAGAAGCTTGAAATACCGAACAAGAAGTCAAGGCAGGGGACACTGTATCATGTAATGCCGCTGGATTAAATGCTCTGCAGTAACCCCGCACAAGCATCTTCCAGAATGTCTAGCACATACTCAAAACCTTCGGAACCGCCGTAATAGGGGTCCGGTACATGGTCGGCATGGGTAAACTTTGTACAGTATTCCGTCATGCGGTGTATCTTGCTCCATTCGGCGGTTGAAGGGGCACGATCTTTCAGGTCGTCGATGTTGCGGTCGTCCATACCGATAATCAGGTCGAAGTTGTAAAAATCCTCGGTACGTACGGGTCGCGAAAGATGCGTCAGATTGTATCCACGGCGGGCAGCATGGGCACGCATCCGGCTGTCCGGCAGTTCGCCCTGGTGATAGGACAGAATGCCTGCAGAATCGATTAAAAACTCATCCGCACGTCCGGCTTCTTCTATCAGATGTTTCATGACTCCCTCTGCCGAGGAGGAACGGCAAATGTTGCCGAGGCAAACGAAAAGTATCTTCTTCATATTTCTTTAGTTACGAGTTATTTACATCGGGTCTACATCATAATACACTATCAACGACTTGAAGCGGTCTTCCGCCACCATCTCCTTTTGCACCTGGACGAGCAGCTCGCGGGCACGTGCCATTGGGGCATTGGTTTCTATCTTCAAGACAATCTTTCGGATGAACAGGGTCTGTACGCGTGCTACGGGCGGCTTGTCCGGTCCCAGCACACGGTTGCCAAAGACGGTGCGGAGCTTGGCGGCCATAGTCTGTGCCATGAGGTCGAGCAGGGTCTCGTTCCGGTTCTTCAGGTAGACATACACCAGGCGGTGGTAGGGCGGGTAGTGGAACATCTGGCGTTCGGCAAGCTGCCCGCCTACCATGGCTTCGTAGTCGTTGGCAATGACTTGCGGGATGATGGGATGGTCGATGCTTTTGGTTTGTAGCACCACCCTGCCGCGCTTGTTCTTCCGTCCGGCGCGTCCGGCAACCTGCGCCATCAGCTGGAAGGCGCGCTCGTAGGCGCGGAAGTCGGGATAGTTCAGCATGGTGTCGGCATTGAGTATGCCCACAATGCTGACGTGGTCGAAGTCCAGACCCTTGGACACCATTTGCGTGCCTATCAGGATGTCCGTCTTGCCTTGCTGGAAATCGGAGATGATGCGCTCGTAGGCGGTACGGGTGCGGGTGGTGTCCAAGTCCATACGGGCTACGCGGGCGTCGGGGAAGAGGGCTTTGATGTCATCTTCTATTTTTTCCGTGCCGAAGCCGCGGTTGCGCAGGTCAGTGCCCTCGCAGGCGGGGCAGATGCGGGGCAGTTGGTAGGTGTAGCCACAGTAGTGGCAGGTCAGTTGGTTCAGCCCCTTATGGTAGGTGAGGCTGACGTCGCAGTTCTTGCACTTGGGTACCCAGCCGCAGGTGTTGCACTCTATCATGGGGGCGAAGCCGCGGCGGTTCTGAAAGAGGATGACTTGCTCTTTTTGTTCCAGCGCCTCGCGGATATATTGTAGGAGCAGTGGGGAGAACGGACCGTTCATCTTCTTCTTGCGGTGCAGCTCCTTGATGTCTACGGGGATAATCTCCGGCAGTTGTATCTCTTTATAGCGTTCTTTCAGTTCCACGAGGCCATACTTACCGGTAGTGGCGTTGTGCCAGGTCTCTACGGAAGGGGTTGCCGTGCCCAACAGAGTTTTGGCGCCATACATGGAGGCGAGTACAATGGCTGCATTGCGGGCATGATAGCGGGGAGCAGGGTCTTGCTGCTTATAGGTGTTTTCGTGCTCCTCGTCCACAATCACAAGACCGAGGTTGCGGAAAGGAAGAAAGACGGAGGAGCGGACGCCGAGAATAATGTCATAGTCTGCTTCCGACAGCTGCTTCTGCCAGATTTCTACCCGTTCGGCATCGGGGAACTTGGAGTGATAGATGCCCAGTCGGGAGCCGAATACGCGTTGCAGGCGCTCTGTGATTTGTGCAGTGAGAGCTATTTCGGGCAGGAGATAGAGCACCTGCTTTCCTTGCCGGATGGTTTCTTCTATCAGATGAATATAGACTTCGGTCTTGCCGCTTGCCGTGACGCCATGTAGCAGGCAGACGTTCTTGCTTTGGAAATTCTCTAAGATGGAGTGATAAGCGCGTTGCTGGTGCTCGTTCAGCGGGTTGACGGGGATGACTTCTTTGAGGAGTGCTTTGTCTATGCGACCTATTTCCTGCTGGTAGACTTCGAATACACCACGGTCCACAAGACCGTTGAATACGGCAGGGGTGGCAGAGGTGCGTTGCAGCAGTTCGGCTTTGGAGACTTCTTTTATATCTCGTCCGCTGAGGTAGCCGGAGAGTTCCAGATATTTCATCAGCAGGTCCAGTTGCTTGGGGGCACGGCGCTGCAACTCGTCGAAGAAGATGTGCAGGCGGTGTTCGTTGCGGGCGGCGGCGGTGAGGCGTACACGGGTTTCGGTCTTAGGCTTATAGGTACGGCGCAATTCTTCCTTTACGAAGATGGCCTCTTTGTCGAGCAGTGACTTGATGACAGAAAGTATGTTCTTGATGCCGGTCTCCTTCTCCAGTTTCGTCACGCATTGCTCCGGGTCGGCAGAGAGCATATCCAGTATCTTCTGTTCCTTCTCCGGCAGGCAGACATCGGATTCGAAATCGGGGTTGTACTCTACGATTGTTTCGCTTTCCAGCTTCAAGCCAGAGGGTAAGGCAGCTTTGTAGACGTCTCCTTGCGTGCAGAGATAGTAATCGGAGAGCCATTCCCAGAACTTGAACTGCCGCGGAAGCAGTATCGGGCGGGCATCCAGCAAAGCGGACACTTCCTTTACTTCGTATTCGGTGGGGGCGCAATAATGCACGTTGCGCACGATGGCTGTATAGTATTTCTTCCGTCCGAATGGTACTACCACCCGGCAACCAATCTGCACTTCATCCGCCCACTCGTCGGGCAGGGAATAGGTGAAGCAGCTGTGCAAAGGCAAAGGCAATATGACGTCGGCAAATTTTTTCATCGTGGGGACAAAGATAGTGGAAAGTGGAGGGAGAATGAAATGAACGGGGTCATTTTTTATGCTGAGGAGAGGAGGAGGCTGTTGTGGATTTGGATGAAGATAAGGGAGAGGTATTGCAGATTTTATGGGTAGGATGGGTGTAGAAGTATGGGGAAACTGGCATCAGTGTTTTATAAAATTTGTTCGATGTATTAAAATAAGAATGAGTGAGTTGCAGTAAAACTATAGCGTTTTGAGTAGGTGGAAGCAAAATTTGCTTCCACCTTTGGAGGATGCTTCCACAGCGGGGCAAATGCCGATGGATAGAGGGATGCAGGAGGTGGGTGGAAGTGTGGAAGCAAAGTGAGGAGAAAAAAGTTTCTAGAAAAAAAGGAGGATGTTCCCATAGAACATCCTCCTTTTGATTTTATAATTGTCTATTCAGACAATTTTCTACTACTCAGATTATCTAGTAGCTTGTTTACGTGTGATAGTTACGTTGTATGCATACTCACTAGTACCCCAGTCGTGAACGAACTGCAGAACCACATTTACTGTATGAGTAAACTCAGTACCTGTCGGGAGTGCAATACAAGTCAGCTTACCAGTTGTAGGATCTACCTTGAAGTATTCATCTTTGTCTGTTCCGTTAGACATAATGTAGCGGAGACCAGTTTTAACAGACTTCTTGTACAAAGCAGCACGAGCAGTGACTTCTTCGGCATTGAATGTAGTTCCATTGAATTTAACAACTGTCTCACCTGCATAGTCTTTCAATATCAGATTCTTCCAGAAGTCTTCAGCCTTAGTCTTAGTGCCAGCTACAGAATTTTCAATCAATTGCTTCAAAGTAATTTCTGTATCCTTGGCCAAGTTCGGATCGTTGAATGCTTTCAGTGCAGCACCACCGGTGAAATCTGCTATCGGACGAGCTACAGTCCATAATTCTTCTGCATCAGGTTTACGGTTCTTGTCAGTATCATCGTAACCATTTGCATCATAAATATCAACTTTCAGATTACCAACCTTCTTGATATCAATAGGAGCAGTGAATGCTATTCTCCATTCGCCATTTGATTCTTCAACAACTAATTGCTTCTTCTTCATCAAATCTTGTACAAATGCATTCTGCTTATCTTTATTCAATTCGAATACAGCTTTAGCATCAGCAGGAGTTACATCATACATGTGAGCGAAGTTTTCAGACTTAATACCGAAGTTGCCGTTAGCAGCATCACTCCAGTCACCAATGATTGTACGTGCTTCGTATGCTTTCTTGATAGAAACTGCAAATGTGCGATTTACAGAAACTTTATTCAGAGTCAACATGAAGTATTTTCTATCATATTCATTGCCAACTGCATAAGGAGCATTATCTTTCCAAGTACCATTCCAAACACTATTGGAGTTAGCTGTAGGTGATACATAAAGAGTCGTCTCTGCCAATTCTACCTTTGGCCCTACAACCAGGAATAAAGAGTCTTTGTCTGCATTATCACCACCGTTTCTGTAGTACAAGTAGATATCTTTTGCATTAACCTTCAAGTTGTCAGAATTCAAGGCAGAACCAACCGCGTCGTTCTTCATGTATGCCCGACCTTCTGTCTTAGAAAGCATCTTGTATTCTTTTGCTTTCGCATCATATACATAAAGTGGCAACAGATGATTTCTGTCTTCTACATTGTTACCGGCAACAATATCACGTCCACCGATTTCAGATTCAAACTTACGAACATTCAATGCAATAACAGTTGCCTTACTAGCATTGTAGTTCATTGACAGATTGCCTTCATTCGGAATCAATTCGATGGAATTATATGTATATGGATCTTCAGCCTTACGAATAGCTTGAATAGGGAATGTATTTTCAAATACATAGTCAGCAACACCTTCAACTTGTGACTTCACAGTCGTTGTAAGTTTTATTGCTGCATATTCGTTAATGGCAGATGCCTGATATTGTTCTTTTACAGAAAGGATACCATCGTTGATTTGGAAGATACCTTGTTTAGATTGTATTTCCTTGCCATTCAAAATGAATTTAGTGTTATTTGGCAATAACTCAAATTTCTGAGTATACTCAAGACCTATTTCAGACAATTCCGGGGTACCGGATACGTTAGACATATAAGCATTTATAGAGTCATTCAAATTATAAGATTCATTATAAGTAAATGAATTTTTCTCGGAATGCATATCATAAGCACCAGGTAAACCAAAAGGCCAGTTGCTGTCATTTCTATGAGAATGTGCTGCAAAAATCCAATTTGTATTAGCCCAACTTGATTTAACACTGAAATAATCAGAAGAAGAAGTGTATTGCTTATACATGGTAACATCCAAAGAAGACATATACATTTGTCCGTCTACAATGTTTTCCTTAGCAATCATCTTCACTGACAGAATACCATTATTCAATTCAGGAGTTCCTTGCACGCTCCAAACCGGAATATCAACAGCACGTGTTTTATAAGAATCTGAGAAGAAGTATTCAGCATCTGTTTGACTATATTGATTAGGCCAAACTTTAAATTCAGCGACACCAGGTATGGCGGCAAACAATTTGTTTTCTTTGGCTGCTTCATCATAAGAATAGAGTTGATAAGCATTAACATCTGCTTTTTCCCCAAGAGCGGTTACAACACCTACCAGACGGAAAGGTTCTTGAGTATTATCCGGATCGAGTCTTGAATCATTAATCCAGTTTTTGTAACTCTCATCCTCTCTGGTTGCCTTTCTGTATTCCCACTTACCAGGGTCATCAGTCTTTTCGAACCAATCATAAACATCTAATTTAGCCACCTCAGAGCCACCAACAGTTGAATTATCCGCATAGGGTTTTCTGAAAGCAATGCTCTGTAAACCGTTGAAAGCAGAACCTTCCATTAACAAAGTATATGACTGACCGCCAATAGTAACTTGCATGGTTCCATCTTTTTCATTGTAGATCATTGAAGGAACGTTAGCATTGTATTTGAATGAAGTCTTATACTCTCCAATGCAGATATAACCCTCTTCGTCTACCTTCACGTAGTTTCCGATAGCTTCTTCAACATTAGCTTCTGAACCTGCAGCCTTGATTTTCTCACCTGCGTCATTCAATACATACTCATAGGTTGCACCTTCATCTACGCTAATCATCCAGTAGTTCTCGGCATCTACCTTGAACTTCGGAACGATTGTAGCCCCGGTTTCACCCTTCGGGCCTTGAATACCCTGAAGTCCTTGCTCGCCTTTTTCGCCTTGAGCACCATTCTTGATAGTTAAAGTTTCGCCACCGGTAAAAGTCAGTAAATAACCACCCTCAACAGGAGCATAACTTTCGATGAATTTCTTGCCATTGATTGCAGCAAGGATGTCATCAATCTATTTTTTGTTTGCATCGATCTGCTCCTGCAAGCCATCGATGTCATCATCATAGTCCTTACAAGAAACAAATGTACTTGTGGAGCCAACCATTAAAGCTCCAAACAAGATTGCACTTAGAAACTTTTTGTTCATAATTGAAAACTTTAAATTTATAAATTTAAAAAAATAAAAAGTGAATAATCTCTCATTTTGAATCCCTTTCGCATACTTCTTTTGTTACTAAGTATTCCGTTACTTCGCAGGTAATGAAATCTTGTTAATTCCATTAATAATCAAGGAATAAGGATAAAATAGGTTGGGTTTGTTCAAAATAGTAAAAATCAGCCCGTTAGGATATTGGAAAGAGGATTGAAAGTCCAGAAAAGTGACAGTGGGAAAGTGATGAAATGAGGCTTTCAAAGAATGAAAGTGTGTATTTTTCAGTTCAAAAGGTTGAATGACAGTATATTGATAGCACCGATTGGAGCTCCGTAAAGACAACGCCATTCCGTTCCTCAAAACTCATTTTGAAGACTCCGGAAAATGCGCAACAAATCTATTCTATCCTATCAAAAGAAGTAACGTTTTTTATACTGTACACGCTCCGCTTCTTACAAAAGAAATTACCCTCTGGTTGGCCTCGTCAATCTTTCTGTTGCTGAAAGGCTTCAGATAGGTTTCCGTCACCGTGATGGAGGAGTGCCCCATGGCTTCCGATATGATTCCGGGGTGTATCTCGCAATGGTAAGCCATTGTAGCCCAGGTGTGTCTGGCTGCATAGGTGCTGAGTGCCGACTGCATTCCCAAGCACTGCCTGAGTACTGCCAGCCGCTGGTTGAATCCCCTGAGTGCCGACTGGTATTCCCGGTATGCGGCTTCCGATCCTTCCTCACTTTGTAATATGGGGAATAAATAAGGAGAGTCCTTGTCCTTGTTTGCTATTATTCTCACCATCTGCATGGCTTCGGGTGTGAGTGACACGGTCAGCGCCCGTCCCGTCTTCCGTCGTCTGTACGATAGTATATTTCCCTGCAGGTCCCTTTTGTGCAGGTATGCCAGATCCACGAAAGGTATGCCCCTGAGCATGAACATGAGTACGAAGAAAATCCTTGTTTTTTGCTGTGCGTTTGGGAGCGTCCCTCCTTGCAGGCTCCTTTCCGTCTCCCTTACCAGGCTGCTGATGTCTGATGCTTCGAGCGCCTTCTTCCTGTCTGCCCGTGTGCCGGTATACACATGCTCGAACAGTCTGGGTACATACCGTATGTACTTTCTGTCCACCGCCCGATGATACACCGAGCGTACCGTCTTGATGTAGGTGGACACGGTGTTCCAACTGCAGTTCCTCTGCCTGAGGTAGTTTTCGAACCTCTTCAGTACGGTCGGGCTCAGCTTGCGCATGGGCATTGGTTGCCATTTGGTGAATGCCGAGAATGCATTCACCGCTGACTGGTAGATGTGCGCCGTCCCCCATCTGCCGCCTTCCCGGAGTTCCCCGATGACTGAGGAGAACATCTCTTGTAAGGTAATTTCATTTCTATTCATTTCCAATTTATTTATAAAGGGTTTGCCTTACAAGTATATACAATAAAATGAAGAAAAACAGAAGCTTATAATGTATTTCTTCATTTTAGCCAGTCTTTCAGAATGAACTCAAATATATTTCTTATATTTGCGAAAAAAGTCGCATTGAAAAAAGTCGCAATATGAATAATCCATTTAAATTCGGTACGATTGTAGACGGTGAATACTTTACGGATAGAGTAGCGGAACAAGAAAAAGTAAGAGAGATACTTGCAAGTGAGAATCACCTGATACTTATTAGTCCACGACGTTTCGGCAAGACCAGCCTCGTTCAAAAAGTGACGAAAGGATTGTCACGTCCCGTTTTTCAGTTGAACCTGCAGTTGGTAACAGACACTGCCGACTTTGCTGCACGATTATTGCGGATTGTGCTTCAACAATATCCTATGGAACGTCTGAAGCATCTTATCACTCACTTTCGTTTTATCCCCACCATTTCAACCAATCCCATGACGGATGGCATAGAAGTTTCATTTCAGCCGTCAATGGATGGTTTCATTCTGTTAGAGGATGTATTCACACTGATTGATAAACTGGGAATGAAGAATCCACACAAGAAACCGATTGTAGTACTGGACGAATTCCAAGAAATACGTACATTGGACAAGAATCTGGATAAAAAATTGCGGTCTATTCTACAGACTTACAACCATGCCAATTACATTTTCTTAGGTAGCCAGGAATCGATGATGCAGGAAATCTTCGAGAAAAAGAAATCCCCTTTCTATCATTTTGGATATTTGATGAAGTTGGGTAAGATTCCTCAAGATGACTTCTATGAGTTTCTCAAGAATGGCTTTCTTCTCTTGGGTGAGGATATGGATGCTGAAACGATAGGCCGCAGCATTCTGTCGTTCACCAATTGTCATCCCTATTACACCCAGCAACTGGCTTACCAGACATGGAATAACTGGAAACAAAACGGTTACAGTGATACTTTGGTGGAAACTGCCATTACGGAGTTGACTCATGTGCACGATATGGATTATGAACGTTTATGGAGCACTTTCAATAAAACAGATAAAAAAGTTTTGATAGGCTTAACTATGCAGATGGGGACTCCGTCCAGTCTTCCTTTTCTACGAGGTGTCGGTATTGATTCTCCAAGTACTGCTTTCAGTAGTTTGAAGCGACTTGGACAACAAGGATATGTGATACGTAATGAGGGGTATGAACTGGATGATCCTTTCTTCAGAAGGTGGATTGAAGTAAAGAGAGAAGGGTGATAGAAAGAGGAAATCCTTGTTGGGTTTCGTATCATTTTAGCATATTGAGTTTTATGCTTATCATGTCTTTATATGATATTTGCATCTCCTCCGGTAGAAAAGAGAGAGTGATGAACTCCATCCATTTGGTTTCTACTTTCAAGAGTTTCTTGAAAAGGTTTTCTATTACTTTTTCGTCCAATCCCGACGCCCGCATGGACGTGACAAAGTCAGCCTTCTTCAATTTACGTTTTTTGCCGTTTAGTGTAAGTGCAAGTTCTTCGGTGTCTTCAGGCATCACCAATGCGGTAGACAGCATGTCATATGCTGGTGTGAGCGTATATACCTCTTGTTGGGGACTATAAAGCGAGAAGTTCTTCAAATGCATGTCGGCATTACCGGTTATCCATGAAAAGACGACTTGCTCCCAGAAATTCACTAGGTCCAATTTGGGAGCGGATGAATATCTCAGCACTAGCTTCGCAATCTGTTCATAAGAACCTTTGTATTTTTGTTCAGTGAGTTTTTCAGAAAGTTGGCACATGTCTTCCATAGCCAATTTCCCTCCTTCATTCGTGCGGTCTATGCGCCGGGTGATATAGCATAATTCACCATCCTCAAAGCGGATGAGGCTATGCGGCACAACTCGTATCTTGGCTATCTCCGCAAGATGCATTGTCAGATCCTCTAATTCGGGAAGATTGCCGAACCGTTCGGTTTGCGGCTTCAAAATATAGCGCCCCCATAAGCCTACAATCGTAAATCGTCCAGGCTCGTTTTTACTTCCTTTGTTGATATCCAATGATAATTTGGCCTGCACTCCGGTCAGTGTGGTCTGACTGCGAATTACCTGCCTTGCCAAATCGTTGAGATTATTGTGCGTATAAGGCAATATAGGCACCTCTAGTGTCCCGAATATCTTTTTTGAGCAAGCCTTGTGGAAATCCTTCTCATTTCCATTCAGTTCCTTGTAACAATACAGACATCTTGCCATTTTTTAATCCTCCTCATTTATAGGTTCGACCCCCACTGCACCGATACAGTCTTTACAGCACGCCAGCAACAGGGACATTCGGTCACGTGCATCTATTTTCCAGTTCTTTTCTGCAATATCAAGCAGCCATCCTTCGGGTATCAGCCCGTCGAAAAAAGGGAACAGCACTTTGTCGTGATAGGACTTTTCTGTCAAGGGTAATGTGAGGCTGACAGCTTCTGCAACATCCGACTGCAGGAACTCCCTATCGTATAGGAAAGTATAGCCATCCTCATCCTCTGTGAGGATGCCGGCTTTTATTCCTCGGAGATTTATTAATGCCCGCTTCATTATTCATCAGTTTTAGTTATGGGTACTGCGCCAACTTCGCTACCGAACAAAGACAGTAGCTGGTTTACCTTGTCCAACCGCAACGTCTGTTTGCCTTGCTCCAATTCACGGACAAAGCGCAAGCCTACTCCTGACTTTTCCGAAAGTTCCACTTGGGTCAGATTGTACTGCTTACGCATCGCTTTTACATATTTGGATAATGTTGTTTGTTCCGTATATTCCATTTTATACCCTTTGGGGTACAAAGATAGAATATATTTTCGTTATTACACCCATAAGGGTATAAAAAGATTAAAGGAGAAAGAGATTATATCTTTTCGGGTATAAATTAGCTAGAATAAGTTTATGAATCTATCCATTTCCTGTCTACCTATTTCTGGCTTTACTCTTAAAGCCTGCCAGTCCTTCACTGCTTCAACGGCCTCTGTGATAATTCTTTCAGTGGCTTTTGGGCTAAGCATATAATCTCTTATGAGAATCACACTATATTTCTAGGCCGGCTTTGCTTGATTCTGCTGAGTACATAAGAAGATAGCTTGTTATATTGTTCAAACTCTTATAAATTCTTGTCACTTTTGCTGCGTACAACTGTCTAAATGGTGAATTGCTGAAAAAAGCAAGAGGCTGTCTCAAAATGCACTTGAGATAGCCTCTTCTATGCAAATGTTTTACTCTTCAGTTTATTCCTGATATTTCACTTTTGTTCCCAAAGCATCGTGGCGCATTTCGCGCTCACTTCGGTAAAGCTTTTCATCTTTTAAATAATAGTATTCCTGATAACCTCCAAATTCGATATTGGCATACTCTAAGTGGTCTTCGGCCTTGCAAGACTTCCATGTACCTTCATACTTCACTGAATCAGAGAAAGTGATGAGGGTGGTTGAGTCTGCACGGAGTTCAAACCTCACGCCATTTTCCGTTATGAATGTACCGGCGAAAGAATGAGTAGACTCTGTACTGTTAGTATTGGTACAAGAATATAAAAAACCGAAAGCTATTGTCAACATAGCCAAAATCGTTCGTCTCATTGTTCTTTTGTTTTTATAGAAAAGAGAGTGCTTCTTTTCCGGAAACACTCTCTTTTATTAGTTATCTGCAGTGATGATTATCTTTGAGCAGGAGTACCAGAGTTCTTCTTAACATCAACTTCGAATGTCAAAGTGAATGTCTTCCACTTGTAACCGAACTTCACAGGGATGAACAATTTGTAATCCCAGTTAACCGGAGTACCGCTGTAGTTGTTGTAAGTCAGAGTTTCATCTGCCTGGTTGTAAACAACCTTGGTATTAGAAGGCAGAGGACCGTTTGTTACACCATCAGTCGGAACCAAGTTACCGTTAACCAGTTTCAAGTTAGACTTGATTTGGTCTGTCATCCATTCGCCCGGAACTACTTCGTAGAATTCCCACAAAGCTTTCTGCAAGCCGGTAGTATTGGCTACAATATACTTCTTGCCTGATTCGTCAGCATTCCAAGAAACATAAGTGAAAGCACCCTTAACGTCAATTGTACTACCACCTACAGTTGCATCAGTAAAGTTCTCAGTTTCACCTGTAGTTACTGTCAACGGTTCGATGATAAATGCATCATATTCCTTGATAGTTGCAGTGTGGGCAGCAGCCAGCAGAGAACCAGCAGCACAAGCATCTTCGTAGCATACGTCGGCAACCAACTTGATGGGGACATACTTGCCTACGAGAGCCTTGGCAGCTTCTGTCGGAGCGTCGCCGCTACGCGGTGCGTGAGTCGGGTTTACTTCTTCCAACTTGATGTTGTAAGTGATTTCATTGGCATCCAGCTTGTTGGGAGCGTAGTTCACAATCTCAGCAGCTTTCTTGCCGTCGATGTACAGGATTGTTCCGTCAGGACTTACAGTCGCAGTCTTTTCAACAACGCTTGTACCGTTGAAATATTCGTACTTGTAAGCAGAATTGGCAGCTTCCAGTTTTTCTTTGTCGAACACGAAGCGGGCACCTTCCTCTGAATAAGCACCACCTTTCACACCCTGGTGGCCGCTGGCAGCATAAGGATACAGTCCGGAATAGAAGAACTTCTTACCGGCACGCAGTGCATCGGCATACCAGATTGCGCCGCCCAAACCGGTTGTCGGTTTAACTCCGAGGTCGTTCAGGAAACCGTTCAGCAAGTCTGTGTAGATGTTACATGTCGGGTTATTCTCTGTATTGTTAGACCATGCCGGGTTGGATTCCTCGGTATTGTAAACAATCGGGTTTACATTGAATGTGGACCATTCATTGTCGTTCTTCCAGTAGCGGCCATCGTAACCCCAGAGGTTGAATACCGGCTTGTAGATAGTACGTGTCAAAGTAATCTTCAATGTAGGATATGCACCTGTAGGATCGGAGTAGTAGCAAACCTTGCTGAAGCTCATCTTTTCCTGGTTGTTCCAGTTCGGATACTTCTTAACGATGTCTGCATGAGTCAGTGTCCAGATGATGTTGTAAGATTCTACACCAGCTTCAGAGTTGGCAATCACAGAAGCCGTACCTTCGCCGGCACCCTTTGTACCATCAAATTGAGTATAAACGGCGTGGAATTCCTGCTTGGTCATACCACCTTCTTTAGCCTTGTCGTAGATGTCCTCATTCATTTCCTGAGTACCGATACGACCGGTGTAGTTGCTGCAGTAATAGATAGAATCAGCAAAAGCATGAGACAACTCTCTCTCGCCAGCTTCTTTCACCCATTTCACTTTCAGGTAACGCATGGCAACCAAAGCATTGTTTACTGTATCCACCAGTTCCACGCGAACGATAGGCTCACGACCTACAGCTGTTGCAGAAGTACCTTCGACAGTGTAAACCTTGGAAGACATGATACCGTTTTCGTGAGAATCCAGCTTGGCAAATTTCTGCTGGTCTGTCTTGTTGGTGTTACCATCTACGCCACCCAATGTGTTATAAGGAGCAGTAGGGATGTAGAAACGGAATGTCAGACCATAATCCTTGTAGTTTGCCAGATTTGCATGGTTAGCGTGGTTAGTTTTAGTATCTTTAGCGTCTGTAACACAAACCTTCACCAATTTCTTCAAATCAAGCGGCTCGTTATAAGGTTGCTTAAAGTCTACATATTCGTTGGCTTTAGATTCGTATACGCATACAGAGTCATGATAGTGTACATAGAAGTCTTCTTTGCCGTCGTTCTGGATTTCATCGGCAAACTTACCGGTCATAGTTTTGCTAAAGTCAGTTTTGCTATTAACCAGATACGGAACCTTAACCTCTTCGTGCAGACGTACATATTCAGAGTTCACATACACCTTAGTACCTTGTTCGTCAAAAGCTTTCTTTTCAGCAGCTGTATAGTTTTCAGCAGCGATAGGAGCTTTCAAAGATGCCATGTAGAACTTTTCCTTGTCGCCGGCAGTCGTTGCAGCGATAGAACCCTTGACTGTCTTTTTGAATTTTACTGTCAGCACGTCCTTATTGATGTCGTACTTAACCGGTTGAATCGGGCTGTTAGTCTTAATATCAGCACCGGTAGCCTTGGTCATAATATTTTCAGATGTGATGCAATCAAATGAGGGCAATTCAATATCTGAAGTACGGACACCTACGCTGGGGCTTACATGGAAATAAGCCTCGTTGTAATCTGTAGAAATGGAGTTAGCTGTAGCAGCAGCATTTACGTGGTCCAAAACCGGAGTCGTAGTGTGGTCTTGAGTTGTATGCTTAGCTATAGCCTGATACTTCTGCGGGGTATATTGCAGGGTAGTCAGCGTGATGGCGGCAATACCGTTGATGTGGCTGGTAGGGATTACGGCCAGGCTGGTCAGACGATGACCAATCAGGGACATCACCTCAGCACTTACCTTGTCAATTTCAGCAGCCAAGTCCTTCAGCTTCTCGTCTGTAACGAAGTCGCCTTTCAATTCTTCTTTCAGAGCCGCAATCTTTTGGTTTACGATGTCCAAAGAAGCCAACTTGTCGATTTGGTCTTGCAGTTCTTTCTTCAGAGCTTTCAAGTCGTCATCAGAAACACCACCTTCTGCCGAACCGGCCTTGTCCAAAGCTTCCTGAGCCTTGTCCTTAGCTTCGTTGGCAGCTGTTTTAGCATCGTTGACAGCTGTCTCCAAAGTCGAAACTTTTGCAGCCAGCTCTTCAAGTGAAGCTTTCTTGTCCAGTTGTTCCTGCAAGTTCTTGATGTCGTCATCATAGTCCTTACAAGACGTGAACGTTCCTGTCGCACCTATCATCAAGTCACTGAACAGGGTCAAACTTAGAAACTTTTTGTTTATAATTGAAAAACTTTAAATTTATAAATTTAAAAAATAAAAAGTGAATAATTTCTCATTTCCGGCATTCCTTTTCCCACAATGCTTTTGTTAATTCGCAGGTAATGAAATCTTGTTAATTCCGTTAATAATCAAGGAATAAGAAGAAAATAGACCGGTTTTGTCTGGAATAGTAAAAATCAGTCCGTTGGGATATTGGAAAGAGAATTGGAAGTCCAGAAAGATGACAGGGGGAAAGTGATGAAATGAGGCTTTCAAAGAATGGAAGTGTGTATTTTTCAGTTCAAAAGGTTGAATGACAGTATATTGATAGCACCGATTGGAGCTCCGTAAAGACAACGCCATTCCGTTCCTCAAAACTCATTTTGAAGACTCCGGAAAATGCGCAACAAATCTATTCTATCCTATCAAAAGAAGTAACGTTTTTTATACTGTACACGCTCCGCTTCTTACAAAAGAAATTACCCTCTGGTTGGCCTCGTCAATCTTTCTGTTGCTGAAAGGCTTCAGATAGGTTTCCGTCACCGTGATAGACGAGTGTCCCATGGCTTCCGAAATGATACCCGGATGAATTTCACAATGATAAGCCATTGTGGCCCAGGTATGTCTTGCCGCATAGGTACTCAGTGCCGACTTCATGCCCAGGCACTGCCTGAGTACAGCCAGCCGCTGGTTGAAGCATCTCAGAGCGGACTGGTATTCCCGGTATGCCGCTTCGGTGCCTTCCTCGCTGTGCAGTATGGGAAATAGATAAGGCGAATCCTGATTCCTGCTGGCCACCAGACGTATCATCTGCATGGCTTCGGGGGTAAGCGCCACTGTCAAGGCGCGTCCCGTTTTTCGGCGGCGGTACGATAGTGTATTGCCTTGCAAATCCCTCTTGTGCAGATAGGCCAAATCGACGAACGGAATGCCTCGCAGCATGAACATGAGTACAAAGAATATCCTGGTTTTCTGCAGGTTATTGGGAAATGCCTTTTCCTGCATCCCCATTTCCGTTTCGCGTACCAGATAGCTGATATCCGATGTTTCCAAAGCCTTCTTCCTATCGGCCCGTGTACCCGTATATACATGTTCGAAGAGCCGGGGAGTATAGCGTACGCACTTCATATCCACAGCCCTGTTGTAGGTGGAGCGGATTGTCTTAATGTAAGTAGATACCGTATTCCAGCTGCAGTTCCTTTGTCGCAGGTGGTTTTCGAAGCGTTTGAGTACCGTAGGGCTTAACTTCCGCAGAGGTAGCGCCTGATAGTTGGTGAATGCGGAGAACGCATTTGAGGAGGCCTGATAGATGTGTGCCGTTCCCCATCTCCCGCTTTCCCGAAGTTCTTCAACGATTGTCGAGAACATCTCCTGTAAGGTAATTTCATTCTTTCTCATTTCGAAATAATTTATAAAAGACTTATCTTGCAATTATATACAATTGGGAGGAGAAATAAAAAAAGAGTGCTCTCCCATTGAATACTTTTGTTATATCGGACTAAATGTTTTATAATAACAGTTGGATATGATAAAGTAAATTATGAGTGTGGCAAATTAGAATAAAATCAACCTATTACTTTTATTAGAACTTCTACTTGAAACTAATGAGATTTAATTTGTTTGGCATGATTCTAAATTTTGTCCCGAAATAGTGCAAAGATAATCGTTTTTTGATTACTTTTGCACCAAAAAGGATGGGCATGTCAATTCGAGAATGGATAAGAGAATTAGAAATTGGAGGAACACCTACATTTTCCTTTAGTACTGTAAGACGATTTTTCCCCAATATAACAGAACAATCTATCAAAAATGATTTGTTCCGCCTTTCTACGCAAAAAATCATAGTACCTGTATATCGAGGGTTCTATGTAATTATGCCCCCCCAATATGCGGCAAAAGGTATTATTCCTCCTATGTACTACATTGACCAACTGATGTCTTATTTGGATAAGCCCTATTATATAAGTCTTCTCAATGCAGCAGAGCTTCTCGGTTCAGCCCATCAACGTCCACAGAGGTTTTCTGTCACAACAATTTTGCCTAAGTCCTCAGTATCTCCTACAAAGAATAGTCTGTTGGTGTGGAATTATAGAAACAAAATGCCTTCTGAGTTTCTTCTAACAAGAAATTCAGAAACGGGTACCATATACTATTCGAATGCAGAGCTGACGGCTGTAGATCTTGTACAATATGAACAACATATTGGTGGCTTGTCACGTGCGGCAACCATACTGGAAGAATTGTCGGAATTGATAGACTTTTCGAAGATTTCAGAATCTTTGTTTGCATACACCTCTTTAGCGGCAATTCAGCGGCTTGGATTCATTTTAGATGTAGTGCTGCAAGAAGAACAACGAGCCAATGATTTATATGATTTGTTATGCAAATACACCAGAACGTTCAAATACGTATTCCTCAGCACGCGCCATAGTGCTGATGTCCAGGAGAAGAATACGCGCTGGAAGATAAAAATAAATACAAATATAGAAGTTGATGACATATGATTAACAGAGCCTCTATCATACAATGGAGTAAGCAGGTGCCGTGGAATGATAATGCGCAAATCGAGCAGGATTTAATCATCTCACGTGCATTGGTTGCCATTTTTAGTGATGAATTCCTTTCTTCACAGTTAGCCTTTCGTGGGGGAACGGCATTACACAAACTTTATCTTTCTCCACAGCCACGCTATAGTGAAGACATTGATTTAGTACAAATAAATCCGGGACCAATCAAGCCCATTATGTTCAGATTAGGAGAAGTATTGGATTTTTTACCGAATCGTGTTACTAAACAGAAACGCTATAATAATACAATGCTGTTCAGAATGGAATCTGAGTTTCCGCCAACAATCCAGATACGATTGAAGATTGAAATTAATTGCTTTGAGCACTTCAATGAGCTGGGATTGGTAAAGATTCCTTTTATAGTTGAGAATAGTTGGTTCACGGGAATATGTGAGATTACAACCTATCGGCTTAATGAACTTCTGGGCACGAAACTGAGAGCATTATACCAACGTAAAAAAGGGCGTGACTTATTTGACTTATATGTGGCATTGACAAAAGCAGAAGTTGATGTAAACGAACTTATGCGCTGCTATCATCGCTACATGAGTTTTGCAGTTCAGCAACCTCCCACATACAAACAATTCGTTGCTAATATGGAAGAAAAGATGGTTGATCCGGATTTTCTGGGTGATACTCAATTGCTTCTCCGTCCAGATGAGCCTTTTGACCCTATTGAAGGCTATAAAGCTGTTAAAGAACGGCTGATAGAAAACATGCAATAGTAATTCTATGGAAAGGAGGATGTTTCTGAATAAACATCCTCCAACCTATTAATTGCTACCTCGTTTATTCGGATTCGATGGTCAGATACCAGTCTGCGTTATACTTCACCGGACAGAATCTGAGGCTGGTATAAGCAGCAGGTTTATTGTCCGCTGCATCTTCTTCAGCAAATTTCACCCTGAATTTCACTTCATTTCCGGTGTACTGAGAAAAACCGAAGCTTTCCAGAGTATAATCCAATACAGGGAAAAGCTTGAATCGTCTTGCCATGTTCACTTTCTGTTCGTTACTGATTGGCATCAGAGTATCATTCCGTGTAACATACATCATTTCCAATGCGGCTTCTGTTCTGCCTTCTTGCAGAGCGTCCATACACGAAGAAGCTAATTTCAAGACAACAGCCGTATATTGGGAACTAATATTATAAACGTCTTCTGTTACACTCGCTTTTCTATTGGTACATGAATTCATACCGATAAGAACAGTCGCAATAAATAGCGTGAGATTTATTACTCTTTTTTTCATTGTATTCCTATTTATAAAGAGAGGAGCATGCCCTTATGAACACACTCCTCTTTCATTAGTATAGTATAATGTAACTATTTACATCATTAATTGTTGCCGATAGTGTTTTTAACCACACAGTCTACCCACACTTTCTGGATAACGCCCCAATCGTAAGTGAACTCAACCGGAATACGTACCTTGAAAGTACCTACGTTGTTACCGTTGTTCTCATACTTGATTTGTCCCATAGCTGCCTTGATAGCATCGTAAGTTGCTTCCGTACCAGCAGATTGCTTGTTGTAAGCAGCGAAACTAACAGTTACACCAGTACCAGTCACATCTACGCCAGATGGATTCAATTGAGAGAACTTAACTTTTGTTGACACCTGAGACAACAACTTGTTGTTGATATCGTGACCGTTCATATCAGTAGTGATCTTATCAATCAGCACCTTAACTTGTTTTACATTATAATATGCAAACAACCAAGCGTTTGAGTAGTCCACCGGATCAGCATCAAAGTCAACAAACTTCTTATCACGCCAGTCGGAGAAGTGGAACAAGTCTGCGATATTCAATTTAGAACCATTTGCCTCGGCATCAGTAAACTCACCGTCTTCTACCGGGTTGGCATCAATAGGACGCAAGAACTTGGCAGGATATACACTGTTCTGCGTAGCCATTGCTATAGCACACCGAGTATAAGGTACAACACCGATTTGTGCAACCAACTGTGCATTGGAGTGACCATAATAGTTCAACAAGAATTCAGATGTAGAATTCTTCACATAGGTAATCTCACCTGTAGCCTGATTGATTGTTGCAATCTCCTTCCATTCCGATTTGGAAGCAGTAAGAGAAGTGGCAGCATACAGTTTGGTATTGGTGTAAACGCCTACATCTGACTTCAAAGCATATTGCAATGTATTGTCGTAAGTTGCATCATATTGTTTAGCAAAGATGTCTGTTGCCTTCGTATTGTCCACAAACAAGAAGTAACCCGGTTTCGGCAATTCGTTTGTAGCCGGCAACTCATATCCATTGTTTTCTGCAGCAAAGAAGTATTTGTAACCACCGTCTGCACTATTGGCAGCTTGTTTAGCAAATATAGCATCTGTGTAAGAAGCGAAACCGGTAGTCGGACTAAACTGAGGTTTGTTGACATCATCTACTACTTCCCATACCTGATCAAGTTCAACTACATAAGTCAAAGTGTTACCGCCATCCTTCGGATAAGCTACATTCAAACGGGTAGTTGTACCATTCTCATACCAGTATTCAGCAATCTTGGTCTTGACTGCACCTACCGGTTTCAATACTGTTGCTGTCAAAGGCATATAGATAGGAGCATTTGCAGTTTCACCTTGCTTGCTTTCATATCTTACGTAGATAGTCTTTGAGTGAGAATCGCTCTCTTGGTAAATACGTTGCATATCCTCTTTTGTCAGAGTCCAACGCAAAATAGTATTGGTAGTTCCGTGAGAGTCTACAATCTCCTTGACTGTTCCGTAAATCTTCTTGGTATCTGCGATAGCCTTCCACTCGTTGCTGTTTGTCAATTCAAATTGGGTACCAACAGTAGAAGTTGCAGTAAATTTGTAGAGAGCATCAAATTCGTCTTTGGATTGAGTAGCAGTCTTTTCGAGCAGCTGATAAGAAATTTCAGCCCAAGTCAAATCCAGATTAACTGCTTCACATCCGAACTTAGCGTCTTTCGGGAATTCATCAGTAATCTTATAACCGGCTTCTTTGATGATTTGCAATTTGATATAACCAACCAGAACGACACGGTCTTTATTATCCAGTACGCGAACACGAATCAACGGACGTTTTCCTACAGAGGAGATTCCTTGTTGATTCAATGTTTCACCCTTTTCATTTACGATAGAAGGAGTGATGACACCACTTGTAATGTCTTGTTGTACATATTTGCTGTCAGAAGTCACATTATTACCGGTCTTATACTGAATTAAAGCAAAGTCATACTTCAAACCGAATTTGGCTTCTGCACCGTAAGGCCAAATTTTATGTGTACCTTTATTCTTTGTTTCAGTGTCCCAATCATAATGGGTGGCCAATACCTTTTTTAAGTCAATGGACTCATCGTATGCCACTTGCAAAGTTGGAGCATGTGTGATTGCATCTTTTACGCTAGTCCATAATTCATCAGGGTTATTAGCTGTAGAACATTCAACGGCAGTATTGACACGACCATCAACAAGGTCATTGCTCTTGTAAGCAATAGCCATAGGAGTTACCTCAGAAATGTACGCCATTGCGTAATCAGAAGTAATGGTAGTGTCTTTGTCAGCCTTCTTTACATTGGCGGACAGAGCAAAAATAGAAGCTTCTCCCTTTTCAGCGTTATCGTATTTCTTGTCATAGATAACAGTCTTATCAAGAGAATATCCTACACTGATAAATCCGTCTTTCTTTTGCTCCATGTTTTCAACCTTAAATTTCAACTTGGAGTCATTTGCACGTGTAATGTATTCTGTTTCTCTTGAGACAAAGCTAAGATCAGCCAACTTATCAATCAATGCACTTGAAGGATTCATGTGATACTTAACTGTATCAATCGGAGCAAATACATCTTTTTTGTCATCTACATAGTTCCAATTTGCCACAGGTTCTGTAATTACACATGTTACGGCCGGCGAGTGCTCGTCTTTAAACTCTATTTCAGTAGTAGTAGAAGTTTTCTTATACGTATAGCGCATCGCTTCATATTCAGTAGCCTCAATACCGCCTACATACAGCTCGGGATAGAATACTAAACTTCTTAATTCTTTAGTAAGCAGAGTTACTAAACCATCATTGATACTGCTAATTTGGGCAGCAATAGCGGTAACTTTGTCATCTATGGCTTTTACATCAGCTGTAGTTGCCACGTCTTCCATTGCTTTGTTGATAGCTGTAATTGCAACATTGATTTTGTCAATTTCTTCAGCATTAGCATCGATTAGCTCTTTGTACTTTTCAACAGCAACCATTTGAATCTTTAACTGAGCAATGGCAGCTGCATTAGCATCTACTGTACCTGAAATTGTAGCCAAATTTGTTTCGATGGCAGAAATTTGAGTCTTTAATGCATCTAATGCCTCTTGGCTTGGAGCATCTTTCAACATCTCATTAACCTTGTCAACCGCAGCCTGTATAGCTTCTGCTTTTGCAGTGGCAGCAGCTTCTTTGGCAGCATCAGCAGCAGACTTGGCAGCAGCGATATCAGACTTAGCGGCATCCAAAGCAGATTGCAAAGTCGTAAGCTGTGTGTTCAAGTCACTAGTCTTCTTGTCCAGGTTTTCGATGTCATCATCATAGTCCTTACAAGAAGTGAACGTTCCTGCAGTGCCAACCATTAAGGCGCTGAACAGGATTACACTTAGAAACTTTTTGTTCATAATTGAAAACTTTAAATTTATAAATTTAAAAAA